>Ga0256827_10000581_pt1 | contig 22854 bp, 8 predicted proteins | sample CV84metaG_FD_185977 | JGI IMG/M metagenome (GOLD analysis project Ga0256827, IMG submission 185977) | Hydrothermal vent microbial communities from East Pacific Rise, Pacific Ocean - CV84 | ecosystem: Environmental > Aquatic > Marine > Hydrothermal vents | place: Pacific Ocean: East Pacific Rise... | reverse complement strand
ACACAATCGTTAAAAATTAAAATAATTAAAAAAACAAATAAAATATAGGAGATAATAATTATGGGAAAAATAATTGGAATTGACTTAGGTACTACAAACTCATGTGTTGCTGTAATGGAAGGTAATGAAGCTGTAGTTATACCTAATAGCGAAGGAAAAAGAACAACACCTTCAATTGTTGGTTTTATTGATGGAGGTGAGCGTAAAGTAGGAGACCCTGCAAAACGTCAAGCTATTACAAATCCGACAAAAACAGTTTCATCTATAAAAAGATTTATGGGCGAAACTTATGACAAAGTTATTGATGAATTAAAAAGAATGCCATATACTGTGGTAAAAGGTGATAATAATACACCACGTGTACAAATTGACGAAAGAAAATACACTCCACAAGAAATTTCGGCAATAGTTCTTCAAAAAATGAAGAAAACAGCTGAAGATTATTTAGGTCAAGAAGTTACGGAAGCGGTAATTACTGTGCCGGCATACTTTAGCGATTCGCAACGTCAGGCAACAAAAGAAGCCGGTGAAATTGCAGGGTTAAAAGTTGAGCGTATTATTAACGAGCCAACTGCAGCAGCTTTAGCTTATGGTTTAGATAAAAAATCAACTGACCAAAAAATTGCAGTATTCGACCTTGGAGGAGGTACTTTTGATATCTCTATTCTCGAATTAGGTGATGGAGTTTTTGAAGTTTTATCTACAGATGGTGATACTCACTTAGGTGGTGATGACTTTGATCAAGTAATTATTGATTGGTTAGCAGATGAGTTCTTAAAAGACGAAAATTTAGATCTTAGAAAAGATCCAATGGCATTGCAACGTTTAAAAGAAGCTGCAGAAAAAGCCAAAATTGAGCTTTCAAGCTCAACTTCAACAGAAATTAATTTACCTTATATTATGCCTGTTGATGGTGTGCCTAAACACTTAGTTCGTACATTAAGTAGAGCTCAATTTGAACAATTAGCAGATAAATATATTCAAGGAGTTGTTGAGCCATGTCAGAAAGCTCTCAAAAATGCAGGTATAAGTGCTTCAGAAATAAACGAAGTAATTTTAGTAGGAGGTTCTACACGTATTCCTGTAATACAAGAGAAAGTTAAAGAAATTTTTGGTAAAGAGCCATCAAAAGGTGTAAACCCTGATGAGGTTGTAGCAATTGGAGCAGCTATTCAAGGTGGCGTTTTAACAGGTGATGTTAAAGATGTATTACTTTTAGATGTTACTCCACTTTCACTTGGTATTGAAACAATGGGTAGTGTAATGACTAAGTTAATTGAAGCAAATACAACAATTCCAACTAAGAAGACAGAAACATTCACAACTGCTGCTGATAATCAGCCATCTGTTGAGATTCATGTGTTACAAGGTGAGCGTCCTATGGCAAGTGGAAATAAATCGATTGGTCGTTTCCATTTAGATAGCATTCCACCAGCACCAAGAGGTGTACCTCAAATTGAAGTAACTTTTGATATTGATGCAAACGGTATTTTAAGTGTAACAGCTAAAGATAAAGGTACAGGAAAAGAGCAGAGTATTAGAATTGAAGCTTCATCAGGGTTATCTGACGATGAAATTACAAGAATGAAAGCTGAAGCTGAAGCCAATGCCGAAGCTGATAAAAAAGAACGAGAGAAGATTGATAAATTAAATCAAGCTGATGGTTTAATTTTTCAAACAGAAAAGCAATTAAAAGAGTTTGGAGATAAATTACCTGCTGATAAAAAAGAGCCAATTGAAAAAGCTCTTGCAGAACTTAAAGAAGTTCATAAAGCTCAAGATTTAGATCAAATTGATGCCAAAATGAAGGCTTTAAATGATATCTTCCAAGCTGCGTCTCAAGAAATGTATAATCAGCAGAATGCACAAGGTGGTGCAGGAGCTCAAGGTCAACCACAAGCAGACCCAAATGCTGGTCAAGCTCAAGGTGGTAAAGACGATGAAGTAACAGATGTTGATTTCGAAGAGGTTAAGTAACAAACTAATATAATTTAAAAAGCCAAACTCAAGATATTGAGTTTGGCTTTTTTTGTTTATTTTAGGATTATATCATTACAATCCAATATCATCACCACCACCATCATCTCTACGTTGTTTACGTTTTTTAGCTTTACTATTTTTAAAAGGTTTACCAAATTTGTATGTAAACGATAAATAAAGTACACGAGAGTTGCCTTTATATTGCATTTCCTGAGTAAAGTTATAATCAGAAATATTAATATTAAAAGCTCGTGTATTAAAAATATCTGATAATCGTAAACTTACGCTTCCTCTATCTTTTAAAATAGTTTTCTTTATTGAAATATCAGCCCAATACATGGCGTCGATAGTACCTTGAGGTACAGTTATAGGACTTCGGTACATGCCTGAGAATTGCAAACTGAATTTTTTAGGTAATTTGCCATTTAACATTAATTTACTAGACAGTCCTAGTGCATCATTACTTAAATCGTTATCTTCATTATTTCCTTCAATAACTGTTCTAAACATATTTATACTGGCATTTAGATTCATAGATTTTAAGAATTTTAAATTACCGATAACTTCTAAACCATAATTTGTTCCAGAGTCTAAGTTAGTGTATGTAATAATTCCATTACCGTCATCATTAATATATTTGTAACGTTTTATTACATTGTTTATTAATTTGTAATATGCAGATGTAATTAATGAAAATTTATTAAAGCGTTTTGAGTAACCAAGTTCAAATGAATTGATATATTCTGGTTCTAAATACGGATTTCCTACCATAACATTTGCAGGGTCAGATACATTTGTATATGGATTTAACGAACGTACCGAAGGGCGATTTATTCTACGACTATAACTTAATTGTACTTCAGAAAAATTTCCTAAATCGTAAGCTAAATGTGCACTAGGAAAAAAGTTTTGATATGTATTTTTATAATTATTGTTATTGTAAGTTAGGTCAAATTTTGTTTGAGCATATTCATAACGTAAGCCTGCTTGCCATGAGAATTTTGCAATTTTATCAGAAAGTATTGCATAAACTCCGTGAATTTGTTGTTGATAATTAAATGTATTTATTGATGTAGGTTCAATTACATATTTGTTTGATTTGAAATCTAAATTACTTAAAGAATAATTATTATAAAGGTCTAAAATTTCCGATTTAAAACCTGTTTCTAGCTTTAAATTACCATTAAAAGGTTGTGTATAATCTAGTTGTAAAATATAATTTGTATTGTTATTATTATTTTGATCCGATTGTTTGTATGTTGTGTCGTTTACAGGGGTATAATCACTATTTAAATAATTATCACTGTATTCTCCTGAGCCTTCGCTTGAAGAATTTGCGTAAGTTAAGCTTGTAGAAAGTTCTTGTCCGGGTTTATCAAAACGAGATGTAAACATTAAATTGTTATCGAAACTACTTCTATTCGATGGTTGATATGTATTTCGCAAAGTAATATCTTGTAAAATTTTGTTTTCACTTAAATAATTAAATTCAGCATCTTCAGTTTTTTTTCTGTTGCTAATATTAAAATTTCCGGTGTACGAAATTGTTGATTTTTCGTTAATATAAAAATCTACTCCGGCATTTATCATATGCGAGTTTCCTATACGTTCACCTGCTTTATATTCTTGAAGATAATTTGTTGTGTCGGTTAAAATATTTTGTCTTAATGCGTTTTTTGTATATTCTCTATTATTATGACGAAAACTGTATGTTCCGAAAAAATTAAATTTACCTGTCCTATGGTTTAGATTTAATGAACCGTTGTATTTTTCATTTGTTCCGGCAGCTAAAAGAATAGAACCATTTGTGCCTTTTCGTTTATCTTTTTTTAACCTAATGTTAATAATACCTGCCATTCCATCAGGATCGTATTTTGCTGAAGGATTTGTGATAATTTCTATTTCTTCAACTGAATTAGCAGGGAATTGTTCCAAAATTGTAGCTAAATCGCTTCCCATAATACTTGATGGTCGTCCATCAATTAGTACTTTTACATTACTATTTCCTCTTAAACTTACATTTCCGTCTTGGTCAATTTCTACCGAAGGAATATTTTGCATTGTTTCTAATAACGAAGCACTTTCACTAGTAATATCTTTATCTACATTAAAAACCTTTTTATCTATTTTAGTTACATAAACTTCTTTTTCTGCAACAATATCAACACTTTCAAGAGTTTCTGCATTGGTTTGTAATCTAATTTTTCCAAGACTTATTGTTGGCATGTTTGGTGTAATTTTTACATCGTCTTTAATAAAATCATTAAAGCCGATGAAACTAATTATAATTTTATATGATCCGGATTTTAGTTTTTGTACTTCAAAATATCCGTGATTATTTGTTATACCGCCATTTACGGTTTTTTGTGTTTTTTTTGATATTATCGATATTGTTGCAAATTCAACGGCCTCGTTTGTGTTGTTATCTATAACTTTCCCTGAAATAGTACCAATTGCAGGGCGTTGTTTACTATTTAGATTTCTTTTTTTATGCTGTTGCGAATAACTTAAAATACTAATTAGTACTAATGCTAAAAATGTAAAATGTCTCATTAAATATTTGTTTAGACCTTAGACGTACTAGTTTGTCAAAAGTTTAATATAAATAAAAATAGGGGATTAAATATTTGTTAAATTGATGATTAGTAATTAGATATAATATGTATTAAAAAGTATTGTGCTGAAAAATTGTTAAATATGCGACACCTATGGAGGAGCTTATAATGAATTGCGTTTTATTATAAACAGACAAACTCTGGGTTCAATTTAATAATAAAACCACTAACTATAAATGAATGTAATTTTGAAAATCTTATTAAATCATAAAAAATCATAAAAAATCTGCGTCAAAAAATATTGTGGAAAAATAAGTTAATAATATAAAAATATATTATTTCTTTTTCGTAATTTAAAAAATAACCAAATTATAGCCGCCAAAAAATGGGCGGCTACAATTGCTACTATTATAAAAATGTTGTTTTATAGTGTATAAATTATTCTTCTAAATACATCGGAGGAGGTGGCTCTTCGTCTTTTTTGGGGCAGTTAATAACACCAATATTGTGTTTCCCGTCGATAAAAATTTCTAGATTTTCTTCAAATTCAATTATTCTAATATAATCGTCTTCGTAATATGCTTCTCTTTCATCAAGAAAATCGAAATTAATATGACCGTCTTTTAAATAATTGTTTATTGTAAAATAACCAACTCTAAATGAAGTTAAATTTTGAAAAAAGTGAGTACCTTGACTTGGGTCAACTCTAAAGTTTTCTAATCCTGATTCAATAATCAAACCTGCATTAGAAATTTGTGCCCATTTAACCGGTATTCCTAACCAAGGGTCGCTTGAGCCCCATCGTCCGGGACCAATAAGGGTATAACTCATTTTCTTTTTTATGAAATCAGTGTTAATTTTATCTATCAAATCAACAAGTATTGTGCTTTTAGATGCATCAAATTTATTAGGTTTAACGTAAACTATATGTTTTATATTTTCAATTTTTCCATTTCCTAAAGCTTTTTTAGAATATAAAATAGATTTATTTAAATCTATATCTGTAAGGTTAATTCTTTCATAATCAATTGTTGCAACAATAGGTCTTATTTGCAAAACATTAAATATATTTGGCGTGTCATCGTTATTTAAATTACAGGCAAACTCAATTTCTACAGGATTATTCATTTCTTTTTGCGATATTTTTAATAAATCGTCAATCATTTGTGGTAAAGGAAAAGTTTGTCCGTTAAGTAAATAATTAAATGTAATAATTTTTTTCCCTTTATGAATTGTACTGTGTTTTATTACATTGTCATTGTAATCGTAAGTAGATGAAACGTATTTTAATATAGTTTTGTCTTTTATTGTTCTGAAATTAATTTTTGTAAGGTTTACACCTTCATCAACAGAAGGTTTATAGTCGCTTTTACAGGTAAGTGCATAAAACTCTTTTTGTGAATTTCGAAGTGTTTCGGTTGCCGATGAAAATTGAATTATTTTTTTTGGGTGTTTAGGCGAAAATCGTAGCGAAGTACCTCCGTCAACAATAGTTTTTCCGAGTCCCATTGCAATATTGGCAACTCCGTCTTTAAATTTTTCAGGTTCAATAGGATAGAAGTTTACCGAACGTGCTACTCCGGATAGTGTAGGGAAGTACACGTCATCGTGTCTTTCGCCACAAACTTCTTGAATAATTATACCCATTTTTTCTTCATCAATAGAATTTGCTGTAGTTTTCATATATGCTTTACTACTTTTAAAGTATACTGATGCGTACACACTTTTTATAGCATTTTGTACAAGTTTTAAAAATACTCCACTATTTGGTAAGTGAGGAACCATATATGTTGAGTAAACGCCTGCAAATGGTTGGTAATGTGAGTCTTCAAGCATGCTCGAGCTTCTTATTGCTAGAGGTTTATTTGTCATTTGAATAAATGCTTCAATATCCTGCGATAGTTTCTCAGGTAATTTCGAATTTATAAAGTATTCTAATAATTCATCGTCGGTATATTTATTATTGAAAGCTATATTATACAAATTATTATCTTCCATATATTCGTCGAAAATATCGGTACTAACAACAATTGTTCTCGGTATTGAAAAAATTGTATTTTCATATTTATCAACTAAACTATGTTTTTTTATTATATTATCTATAAATGCTAAACCACGTGCCTTACCACCAATAGAGCCGTTTCCAATTCTTGAAAAAACAAAATATTCATCAAAATTTTCTTTGTTAAATTTTGCAATAATGCCTTTACCTTTTGAAACCCTATATGCTTTTATAACTGCAATAATATAATCTCTTAATTCTTGAGTTGTATTAAAATCATCACGAGAAATTGGTTTTAATATTTTAGCAATTGAGAATAATGCACGAGCATTTAACCAGCGAGAAAAGCTATTTCTTTTTGCATAGTACTCAATTACATTATATGGTACTTTTGCTATACAATGTTGAAACTCTCGTAAGTTTTTTGCTTGACATATTTCTGCTTCGGTAATTGGACTTTTAAAAGTAAAAGAGCCAAAAGCCAATGATTTAACAAGGTATTTTTTTAATTCGTAATTTAAATTAGATGTGTTTTTGTATATAAAATCAGCACCAATTTTTTTTGCTTTTATAGAGTTGTTAAAGTCTGATGATTGCAATAAAAATGGTATTGTTTTATCTATATTTTTAACATAATTATAAAGTTCGAAGCCGGCATCTTTGTCCTTTATGCCATTTTTAGGATAAGAAATATCGGAGATTACACCAAGCATATTTTCTTTATATTCGTTGTATAATTCTACTGCTTCTTCAAAATTTGTAGCTAGCAAAATTTTAGGACGACCACGCATTTTAATCATTTGTTGATGTGCATTTGCACCCTCTGTCATAAATTTCTCCGATTGAGAGAAAATTATTTTATATATATTTGGCAAGTATGCTGAGTAAAATCTAATGGAATCTTCTACAAGAAGAATTGATTGAACACCTACATCATTAATATCGTGTTTAGCATTCATTTTATCTTCAATTAATTTAATTATTGCAAGCAATATTTCGGTATTTCCTAACCATGAAAAGACATAATCTATTGCACTTAAATCTTCTTTTTCTAATTGTAACGATACTTCTTTAGAGAAATGTGTAAGTACTACAATAGGGATTTCTTTGTACTTAGATTTTATTCGTTTTGCTAATGTAAAAGCACTTCCTTTACCAATATTTAGCATTGTAATTATTAGTTCAAACTGCTCTTCTTCAAGTAATTTAAATGCTTCGGTAATATTTGTTGCCTGTATTATATATGGTGGGTGACGTAGGTTTAATGATACGTATTCGTTAAATATTTGTTCGTCAATTCGTCCATCTTCCTCAAGCATAAATGCATCGTAATTTGAGCAAATTAATAATACTTTATTAATTCGTTTTTGCATTAAAAGTTCAAAAGATGTATTTATAGCAAAATGCTGTTTAATTGTTTTAATATCTGGGACACTCATATTTCTCTTATTTATAATTGTTAAAAATAAGCATAAAAAAAAAGAACACCAAGATAACTTGATGTTCTTTTTGAAAATATTATTAGATTGTTTATTTGCTTAAATTGCTTATCTGTTTATGTAAAAAAAACAGGTAGTAAACAAATCAACAATTAAACAATTTATTAAACAATTCCTTGAGCAATCATTGCATCGGCAACTTTAATGAAACCTGCAATGTTTGAACCTTTTACGTAGTTAATGTATCCGTCGGCTTCTGTTCCGTACTTAACACCTGCTGCGTGAATATCGCTCATAATTTGGTGAAGTTTAGCGTCAACTTCTTTTTCTGTCCAGTTGTAACGCATAGAGTTTTGAGCCATTTCTAAACCAGAAACTGCAACACCACCAGCATTTACAGCTTTACCAGGACCAAATAAAATTTTAGCTTCGTGGAATGCTTCGATAGCTTCAGGAGTACAACCCATATTTGAGATTTCTGAAACATATTTAACACCGTTAGCAATTAATGCTTTTGCATCGTCACCGTTAAGTTCGTTTTGAATAGCACAAGGGAAAGCCATGTCAACTTTTACTTCCCAAGGTTTTTTACCTGCAAAGAATTTAACTTCGTCAAACTCATCAGCCATTGGTGCAACAACATCGTTATTACTAGCTCTAAGCTCCAATAAGTAATCAATCATGTCATCAGTCATACCGTTTTCAATTAAACAGTATCCGTCAGGACCAGAAACAGTAACTACTTTAGCACCTAATTCTTTTAATTTAAGAGCAGCTCCCCAAGTTACGTTACCAAATCCAGATAAAGCAGCTGTTTTACCATCTAATTTATCACCTTTTGTAGCTAACATTTCTTTTGTGTAGTAGATACCACCAAAACCTGTAGCTTCTGGACGAATTAATGAACCTCCAAACGACATACCTTTACCTGTTAATACACCAGTAAATTCGTTTCTTAATTTTTTGTACATTCCGTATAAGTATCCAATTTCGCGACCACCAACTCCAATATCGCCGGCAGGTACGTCAGTATTAGGACCAATATGACGAAATAATTCTGACATAAATGCTTGACAGAATCTCATAACTTCAGCGTCTGATTTTCCTTTTGGATTGAAATCAGAACCACCTTTACCACCACCCATAGGAAGTGTAGTTAAACTGTTTTTGAAAGTTTGTTCGAAACCTAAAAATTTAAGAATACTTAAGTTAACACTTGGGTGAAAACGTAAACCTCCTTTGTAAGGCCCAATTGCACTGTTAAACTCAACACGGTAACCTCTGTTAACTTGTACATTTCCGTTATCGTCAGTCCAAGGAACTCTAAACATAAGAACTCTCTCTGGTTCAACAATACGCTCAATTAATGCATTTTCGTTGTAAATAGGGTTTTCGTTTACAAACTCTTCAATAGTTTCAAGAACTTCTCTTGCTGCTTGAAGAAACTCAACTTGACCAGGATTCTTAGCTTCTAAGTCGGTCATTATTTTATTTAAATCCATAATGTATTTATTACGTTTTGTATTTTATTAAACTGATGCGAAATTAAATTAAATATTTATATGTAAAAAAGATTTTTGTCATTATTTTTTATCTGATAAATATCATCAATTTTGTTGCTAAAAAACATATTTTTAAAATGCTGTTAATGAGGGGGGTGAGATGTGTTTTTAAACTTTGCTTTTTGTGAAGTTAAAAACAGTTGTTTAATAACATATTTGTTGTATAATTTAGAGCTTTTTCTATATTATGATAAGTGTATTGTTAGTGTGAAATGCTGTATGTGATTTGTTGTTTTTACCTGTTGTTTTCGTATATTCTTACCAACATTAAGTTCTTTTGTTAAAATGCTATGAATATTTTTTATTTTTGAAATGGTTAACGGATATAAATAGTCCGGATTTTAAACTATAAAATCAATTGCATTTTTATGATTTAATAGCCTCTTATTTTGTTTTTCATGAAGCTGTTTCTTTATCTTTCAAAAAGTATATGAACGTAATATGTTTAATGTTTTCATAAAAATAATTTTAGTTATCCAATCAAAACATCAACAAACTTTTTAATTTGCGAAGGTGAGCCTAAAACAAATAGTTTGTAATTTTTTTGTAATTTAATTTCTGGTGAAGGATTAAAAATATATTCATCGTTGTCGCCACCACGCAAGCCAATAATATTTGCTCCTGATTTATTTCTTACCCCAAGTTCGCCAATAGATTTGCCAACAAATCCATCTTTCATATTTGTGCAAAAAATTTCTTCTAAGCTAACATCATTATGCGATTGTATCATAATATTTTCAACAAACTCAACAATATCAGGCTGAGCCACAAGTTTTGCCATACGTGCTCCACCTATTTTATCAGGCATTATTACATTGTCAGCACCGGCACGTTTAAGTTTTTTATCAGCTTTTTCCTCAGATGCACGACTAATAATTTTAATATCGGGATTTAGCTCACGTGCTGAAAGAACAATAAAAAGATTGTCAGAATCGTTTGGTAGAGCTGTAATAAGTGCTTTAGCCCTTTTTATTTGAGCTTCTTCTAAAACATCGTCATGACTGGCATCGCCTTGAATAAATAAGAGGTCGGTATTATCCTTAATTTCTTCAATTGTTTTAGGAGACATGTCAACAACAATACAGTCTTCTTTATGGTCGGCAAGTTCAATAGTAGCTTGTTTTCCATTACGTCCGTAACCACATACAATAACATGGTTTTCTAATTTTTTTATTCGTTTTTTCACCTGTCTGTTTAAAAAAAAGTTTTTAAAAGCGCCATCAACGGCTAAATGTGTAAAAGTGGTAACAGTATATGCAAATATACCAAAACTAAAAATAATTAAAAACGAAGCAAATAACATTCCTTCGCTCGAAAACTGATGAACAGTACCAAATCCAACAGTAGAAATTGTAATTATTGTAAGATAAAATGCTTCAATAAAATCAAAATCTTCTATAATCATATATCCGGTAATGCCAATAACTATCATTGTTAAAAGCAGTAAAACCGGAATGAAAATTCTATTTAAATTGGTTTTATTCATTCTTGTTTATTAGTTTGTTTCCAATTCTGCAATTTAAACATTTATTTTTTAAACAGTACTCATTATGTAATTCAATTAATGCTTGCGAATCGAAAGCTGATTTTGAGTCAATTTTTAATGAAGTCCAGTATTTTATGATAGTATTACTTTCTGCTTTAATTTCTTCAAGAAAATTTAATGCTTTATCGGTAAATTCGGGTAAATTCTTTTCTTTTCCGTAAACAAAAATAAATGGTATAACTACATTTATTAAAATTATATTGATGGTAGTATTCCCAATTTTCTTAATTTTTTTGCTTGATTCTTTATTAAAATTATAATGAATTTCCCAATATTCAGAAGTATTTGCACTGAATAATTTTTTTATTTGGTCTATATTATCCGATTCAATAATTTTAGAAAATAAACTTGTTGAGTTATGTATAAGCATTGCTGTTTGTGCAATTCTAACTGTAGGAAAGTTTACAGGACGAAGTCGCATAAATTTCCACATAGATTTATCCATTTCTTGCAAATTGAACTTTGCTTTCATTACAGCATATTCTCTTTTCAATAGATTGTAATATGTGTCGTTTGGTTTATTTTTTGATAAAAAACCTGCAGTACCAAAAAGTATTGCTTCAATGCTTAATAAATTGTTTTTGTGTTTTGCTAAAATTTTTAAAGGAACTAAGCGAGCAAGCATTTCAAAAGGTTCTGAATTTGTGCCCATTCCAAAATATCGGAAAATTGATTGATAAAAAGTTTCTTCCCAATTATGCTTGTTTTGTTTTAGCTTTTCTATTATTGATGCGCTTTTGCGTGATAGTCTTTCTATAGCTAAAGAGCTAATCCACGACGAAATTGTAAAACGGTCAATTTCAGAAATACGATTTTCACATTTAATTTTATGTTTACTCGAAAGTAGTTTTTTGTAATTATCCTCAAAATGATTTGCATACGATAAAATTGCTGTTGGTATTTTACGTCCGTTTGAGTCGTATATTTCAGTATCAAAATGTTTTACTATATGTAAAATTACATTATTGTACGCCTCGTCGTTATGGTGGTTATGCTTTTTCCAATCGCTCGAATTTATATGTATCTCAATATTTCCAACCCAAATAGTATCATCAATTTTAATTTTTGCATTAAAAAAATCAGGGCCACTATCGGTGTTTAATTGTCCTACCGATATTATTTCTAAATTATTGCCGTTGGTGGTTGAGTTTATTTCTTCAAATAAATTGTATCGCCAAATGTATTGTAAAAAATCTTCTGTCATTTCTATTTTTTAATTCAATAAAAATATTAATTTTATCAACAAAAAACAATAGCTCATGGACCGATTTATAGATTTACATTGTCATTCAACATTACGACCTTTTGGAAATACTTTTAAAAAAGATGATAGGTTTAACACCAAAAGTAAATCAAGTATTTGGTATTACGATAAACCATCTATGTCTGATAAACTTCTTGATATTGAGGCCGGATTTGCTAAGTTTTCGCAAGCCGATTTTACCACTGTATCGAAAGGTAATGTAACAGTATTAGGTGTTTCGTTATATTCGCCAGAGGTTGAGTTTTTTGATAATAAATTGGGTGATGGTAGTTTTGATAAGTGGCTTGAAAATCTAATTACAAGTTATTCTAAAGAGCGGGTTGCAGAAATTACATCGCCGGCTTATCGCTATTTTGATGAGTTACAGGCTCAATATAAATATTTAGAATCGTTACACAACAAAACGGTTGAAATTGACGGAGAAAATCATAAATTTATTTTAATAAATAAGTTTTCCGATTTGGAAAATATACAAACCTCTGCAAACGAAAAAATAATTGCTGTTTTTGTAAATATTGAGGGTGGGCACAGTTTAGGAAGTGGTCAGCCAAATTTTGAAAATAAAGAAACACAAATTCTTAAAAATGTTGATATAATTAAAAAATGGAAGTATAAACCTGTGTATTTAACATTAACTCATCATTTTATGAATAAACTTGCAGGGCATTGTCGAAGTTTACCCGATGCAGTTAATTTTTTGGCTCCGCAACAGCCCGAAATGAATGAAACAATTTTTCCGTTAGGTTTAAAAGTTATCAATAAGTTATTAGATAATACAAATGGTAAACGAATACTTGTTGATGTAAAACACTTAAGTACAGAGGGGCGTAAGTTGTATTACGAACTTTTGGGAACAAAATATGCTAACCAAAATATTCCAATTATTTTTAGTCATGGAGGGTTAAATGGGCTAAAAACTTTCGATGATGCCTGGGATATTATTCCTGAAACAAAATTTAATAATTGGGATATTGGTTTATTTGAAGAAGAGGTTCCAATTATTGCAAAATCGAAAGGTATTATTGGTTTAAATATGGATGAGCGAGTAATGTCGAGTAAAAAATTGCTTAAAGAAACAAAAGGAAATGGTACTCGCTACAAAATGAGAACAAAATATAGCAAGTTAATATGGAACCATATTCAGAGAATTGCAGAAATATTAGATGAAAATAATTTACCTGCTTGGGATTTTGTTTCGCTTGGTACCGATTTTGATGGTCAAATAAACGCAATTAATGGCTTTTGGACTCTTGAATATATGAACGATTTAGAAACATTTTTAAATGTTCACGCTCAAAAATATATGCAAACTGCAACTCTTAAACCAAAAAATATGATACCTGCTAATGATATTGTACAAAAGTTTATGTGTAAAAATGCTGAAGAGTTTTTAAAACAGGTTATGGTTTAGAATAATATAATTCTGATAATTGTTTTTTCTACTTGAGTGAATGTTATTACTTACATGTGATTGTGATTTTGTTGATGCAACGTGCTGAATGTAAAGGGTATAGTGAGGTGTGTTTGTTTGGGTGTGAATGTTTCTTATTAGGAAAAATAAGTGTTATTTTCCTTATTGGAAACAATGGACGACTAATTTTAAAATAATAACTAATAGGGTGATATCGTAATTTGTATTAATAATTTTTAGAGTTGTAATTTATTTTTTAACATTTATTAAGAAAATTGGAAACAAATAACTATATTTGGCGTACACGCACTAATTATACATTAATAATTACACTTTTAACACCATATTAATATGAGAAAAATTTACATTCTGTTTTTCGTATTGCTTTCATTTTCTATATTTTCACAAACGGGTACTGAGTTTTGGTTAGCGCCTCCAAATGTTACCGACGAACATAGACCTAGCGACAAACTTAGGTATTTTATTAACGTAACAGGTTTGGATACTGATGCTGACTTACATATTTGGCAACCCGCAAATACAACTACGGGCTACGATACAACTTTTACATTATTAGCTAATACTTCACAAAAAATATATTTGGGGCACAAAGCTGCGGAATTGGAAACAAAGCCAACAAATACTGTTTTGAATACGGGTTTTTATATTGAGAGTACAAACGGAGCTAAAATTTCGGCGTATTACGAGTATGATAATTTAAATAATCCTGATATTTTTGCACTAAAAGGTGCTAATTCATTGGGTACAGAGTTTTATATTCCTTTACATAATCATACTCTATGGCATAATCATAATTTTACTAATGATTTAGCTTATGCATCTTTTGATATTGTAGCTACAGAGGATAATACAACTGTGTTAATATTTCCTTCAAAAGATGTTGATGGACATCCTGCATTACAACAATTTTCTGTTACTTTAAATAGAGGACAAACATATTCTTGTGGATATACAGGAACTAATCATATTGATCCTTCAAATCATCCTTATGGCTCATCGGTTACTTCTGATAAACCTATTGCTATTTCAACAAAAGATGATTCTGATCATGGTATTCATGGATGTTATGATTTATTAGGAGACCAAATTGTGCCTGTAGATATAGTAGGAACAGAATATATTGTTGTTAGAGGGGCGTTGAATGATAATGAAGATGAAAGCTTTTTTGTTTTGGCAACTCAAAATAATACAGAAATAACTATCACAAATGATGATGAGGTTTTTACAAAAACATTATTTGCAGGAGAATTGTTTAGATATGAAATTGCAGAAGATGTTTCCGGTTCGGCAAATGCAAGAGCATATAATTATATTCAAGCAAGTGCACCTGTATATTTATCGCACGTAACAGGTTTTGGTTGTGAAATGGGACAAGCTCTATTACCTCCATTAAATTGTGCTGGTTCTGAGGAAGTCAGTTTTGTTAGGTCAACTGATGAAGGTTTCTTTTTAACTTTATTAGTAAAAACTCCTTCAATAGGTGATTTTACTATTACACCGTCTTCAGCTCAAACAGCTATTGATGGAGCAACTTGGGCTACTGTACCAGGTACGGGTGGCGATTGGAGTGCAACATCAATAGAATTTTCAACAACCGAGATTCCTACAGGTGGAGCAAATAGGTTGGTAAATTCGACTGATGTTTTTGCAATGGGTTTGATTAACGGTGGTAGTACTTCGGGTTGCCGCTATGGGTATTTTTCAGAGTTTGTAGCAAAAACTGTTACTGATGCAGGTGTTGATTTTACAATCTGTGCAAATTCTACAGCAACATTAAATGGTAACGTTCACGGAGGTGCAACTACAGGTATTTGGACAACTTCAGGAACCGGTAATTTTGATGATGCAACAAATTTTAATGCGGTTTATACTCCAAGTACAAACGATATAAATGCGGGAAGTGTTACTTTAACATTAACCTCAACAGGAATTTGTTTTCCTGAATCTGATGATATGGTTCTTTCTTTTGACCCTGCTCCAACGGTTGATGCAGGTACAGACCAAACTGTTTGTGCAAATAATGTTGATGCAAATTTAAATGGTACTATCACTATTGCCGATGGAGGAATATGGACAACTTCAGGTGATGGTAGTTTCGATAATGCAACTTCAATGACTGCTGTTTATACCGCAGGACCAAACGATATTTCTAACGGTTCAGTTCGTTTATATTTAACAACTACAGGTAACTATAGTTGTAATGCAGAGGTTGATAGTGTTGACATTACCATAACTCCTGCACCAACTATTAATGCAGGTATAGATCAAACGGTTTGCTCAAACAATCCTACAATAACATTAAATGCAACAACAAACGGAGTTCCAACAGGAGCTATTTGGAGTGGTGGAAATGGTTCTTATAATCCGGGAAGTAATTTCTTAAATACAGATTATACTCCATCAGGTGTAGAGGTTTCTATTGGAAGTCTCACATTAACCGTTACTACAACCGGAAGTACAGGCTGTTTAGAAGTTTCTGATGATATTACAATAACATTTTCAGCATCGCCTGTTGTTAATGCCGGAGCAGACCAAACTATGTGTGCAAATAATGCCGCTACAGTTTTAAACGGTACTATATCCGGTGGTGCAAGTGCAGGTATCTGGACAAATGGAAATGGTACTTTTGTTGTTGATGATACAGATTTAGGAGCCACTTATACACCAACTTCTACTGAAATTGGAAATGGAAGTGTTACTCTAACTCTAACAAGTACCGATCACGGTGCATATGGTTGTGTTGCCGAAAGCGACCAGATGACAATTAATTTTACACCTGCACCAACTGCTGATGCCGGTGCAGACCAAACTGTTTGTGCAAATAACTCTGATGTTAGTTTGTCGGGAAGTGTAACAATTGCATCAGGTGGTGTGTGGTCAACTGCTGGTTCTGGAACATTTTCCTCAAATACAAACCTTACAACAACATATTACCCTTCAGCTTCTGATGTAACTGCGGGTTCTGTTAAAATATATTTAACTACAACGGGTAATGCTTCTTGTAATGAAGTTAAAGATAGTATGACAGTAACAATTACTGCAGCTCCAATAGTTAATGCGGGAGCCGATTTTTCAGTTTGTTCAAATAATGCTGATATTGTTTTAAACGGTAATGTAACAGGTGCAACAGCTTGGCAATGGACAGGCGGAGCAGGAGCTTGGAATCCTGGGAATACAGCATTAAATACAACATATTCGCCAAGTGGTGCAGAAATATCAAATGGAGATATTACTTTAACATTAACTACAACAGCTCAAGGTAATTGTAATGCTGTTAGCGATGATATAAAAATAACATTTACACCAAAACCAAATGTTAATGCCGGTGTTGATCAGGTAAAATGTGAAAATAATCCATCAACAGTATTAAATGGAACAATTACTGATGGTGCAAGTGCCGGAATTTGGACAAATGGAAATGGTACTTTTGTTGTTGATGACACTGATTTAGGAGCAACATATACTCCTACTCAAACAGAAATTTCTAACGGAAGTGTTACTTTAACTTTAACTAGTACTGACCACGCAAATAATGGTTGTAGTGCAGAGAGTAGTCAAATGACTATATCGTTTACAAGTGCACCTACTGTTGATGCAGGACCTACCGATGTTTATGTGTGTCAGAATAATGCAACTGTAATTTTGAATGGTTCATCAAGTACTGGTTCAGGTCAGTGGAGTGGAGGTTCAGGAACTTTTGCCGATGCAAATAGTTTAAATACAACTTATGAGCCATCTGCTACCGAAATAGCAAATGCAACTCCTGTAACTCTTACTTTATCAACAACAGGTAATGGCTCTTGTTTGCCTGAAACAGACCAAATAACAGTTAATTTTGACCCTGCACCAATAGTTGAGGCAGGTAATCCGCAGACATCTTGTGCAAACAATCCTATTGTAACTTTACAAGGTTCAGTAACAAATGCTGCAGGCGGTTCGTGGTCTGGAAGTACTGGCTCGTTTAGTCCTAGTAATGCAGCATTAAATGCAACATTCTCGCCAACTACAGCAGATATTGCAGCAGGAGGAGTTGATTTAACTTTAACATCAACAGGAAATGCCGATTGTAATGCAGAAACAGATATTTTTCACCTAACAATTGTACCTTCTCCTATTGTTGATGCCGGAGTTGATGATTCATATTGTAAAAATAATGCAACAATTAGTTTAAGCGGTACAGTAACTAATGCTACCGGCGGAACTTGGTCTGGTGGACTAGGAATATACGGAGATGTAAACTCTTTAAACACAACCTATCAACCAACACAAGATGAGTTAGATGATGGTTATGTTACCCTATATCTAACTTCAACAGGAAACGGAACTTGTAATGCTGTTCAAGATGAAGTTACATACACATTTACCGATGCACCTGTTGTTGATGCAGGTATAGCACAGAGTGTTTGTGCAAATAATTCAGATGTAGCATTAAACGGAAGTGTTACTGTTGCAACCGGAGGAGAATGGAGTGGCGGTTTAGGAACGTACTCTCCTGATAATACAACTTTAAATGCGGTTTATCATCCTCACCCAAGTGAGATTGCAAATCAAACTGTTACATTAACTTTAACATCAACAGGAAATGGCTCGTGTAATTTAGTTAGCGATGATGTAACAATTACAATTGTACCTTCGCCTATTGTTGATGCAGGTAGCGATATACACTCTTGCTATAACAATCCTACGGCTACTTTAAACGGAACAGTAACAAATGCTCCCGGTGGTACTTGGAGTGGCGGAGCAGGAACATTTACACCAAATAATACAACATTAAATGCTGATTATACACCAACTCAATCAGAAATTGATGCAGGAATTATTAAATTATATCTTACTTCAGCAAGTGGAAATTCTTGTAATCCGGTTATTGATAGTTTAAATATTATTATTGACCCAAAACCTATTGTAAATGCAGGTGTTGACCAATCTATTTGTTCAAATAATGCAGGAACTTTATTAGATGGTTCAGTAAGTTTAGCATCTGGAGGTATTTGGTCAAATGGAGCAGGTTCGTTTTCACCTAATAATTCGGTTTTAAATGCAACTTATACTCCAACTCAGGGCGAGATTAACAATGGTTTTGTTGAGTTAATTTTAACATCAACCGGAAATGGCTCGTGTAATGCTGAGGACGATACAATGAGAATTACTTTTACACCGGCTCCAACAGTTGATGCCGGAACAAACTTTGAAGTTTGTGCTAATAATAATCAAATTGATTTAGCGGGTACTGTTACAGTAGCAACTTCAGGTACTTGGAGTGGTGGTGCAGGAACTTATAATCCTGATGCAAATAGTTTAACTACAAGTTATACTCCAACACCAACCGAAATATCAAACGGAAGTGTTGTACTTTGGTTAACAAGCTCAGGAAATGGAAATTGTTCGGCAGTACAAGATAGTATTGCTGTAACAATAAACGAGTCACCAATTGTTGATGCAGGAACAGACCAAAATGTTTGTGTTGATAATTTAGATGTACATTTAAATGGTTCTGTTTCCGGAATAACTAATACAGGAATTTGGACAACAAGCGGAACTGGTACTTTTAACGATAATACAGCTTTAAATGCAATATATACTTGTAGTTCTGCTGATTCTACAGTTGGTACAGTTACACTAACTCTTACTTCTACAAATAACGATGTTTGTTTAAGTGAATCAGATGATGTTGTGTTGCATATATTACCTGCCGGAATTGCCGATGCAGGAACAGACCAAACCGTTTGTGCAAATAATGCTGAAATTTTATTAAATGGAACAGTTTCAGGTGGTGCTTCAAGTGGTGTTTGGAGTACAAGTGGAACAGGTACTTTTATACCTGATGCAAATACTCTTAATGCAACTTATATACCTAGTGCAAACGATACTGCAACAGGTTTGGTAACATTAACTCTTACAGCAAATTCTTGTAACTTATCTGAAAGTTCAATAGATATTACTATTACACCTGCACCATATATTAATGCAGGTCCCGACCAAATTATTTGTGTTGATGATTTAAATGTGCAGTTAGATGGTACTGCCTATGGTGCTTCAAATACAGCAGAATGGACAAGTTTAGGAACAGGAACTTTTGTTCCAAATAATACAACATTAGATGCTATATATCACGCAAGTGCACAAGATAGTATTAATGGACAGGTTATGTTATTGTTAAGCTCAACTAACTACGGAGCTTGTAATCTCGAAAGAGATACAATGATAATAACCATTTCGCCTGCGGGTATAGTTGATGCCGGTCCAGACCAAACACATTGTGCAAATAATACTAATATTGAGCTAAATGGCTCAATTAGTGGCGGAGCATCTGAAGGACAGTGGGCAACTTCCGGTTCGGGATATTTCTCGCCAAGTGCCGATAGTTTACACGCGTATTATACTCCGGGAGCTGCCGATATAACTGCAGGAACAGTAACATTGGTTTTATCTGCAACAAATTCTTGTAATTTGGCATTCGATGCAGTTACAATAACATTAACACCTGCTCCAACTGCCGATGCAGGCATTGACCAAAGCTTATGTGCGAATAACTCCGATTTAGTATTAAACGGTTCTGTTACTCTTGCAACAGGTGGTGAATGGACAAGTACAGGAACCGGTAGTTTTGCTTCATCAACAAGTTTAAATACAATATATACTCCAAGTGCTGCCGATATTGCCGCAGGAGGAGCCGATATTATTCTTACAACAACTGGTAACGGCGGTTGTTTACCGGTAAGTGATACTCTTAATTTTGAAATAACTCCAAGTCCTATTGTTGATGCAGGTGCAAATCAGTCGGTTTGTTCGTCAGCAACAAGTACCGATTTGTATGGTAGTGTTACAGGTGTAACAAACACCGGAGTATGGTCATTGGTTGGTGCAGCTAGCGGAACTTTCGATGATGTAAATGATTTATCAACAACTTATACTTTTAGTGGAGCCGATATTGCTTCTGGTACAATTCAGTTAGCTTTAACATCAACAAATAATGGTGGTTGTAATGCTGTTAGCGATACAATAACTATAACTTTTGGTAATAGCACTTTTGCTTATGCCGGTGTTGACCAAATAATTTGTGGCGATGATTTAAATGTTAACTTAAATGGTATTGTTTCAGGCGGAACTTCAACCGGATATTGGAGTACCGATAGTAATCCGCAAGGTATTTTTACTCCAGATTCAACTAGTTTAAATGCTACTTATACTTGCTCGTCGCAAGATTCAATAAATGGGTTTGTAAATATTATTCTTACTACAACAAATAACGGAGGTTGTACTGCAGGTAAAGATACAATGCTTGTAACGATTACACCTGTACCTGTTGTAAATGCAGGTGCTGATATTGAGGCTTGTAAAGGTGTCGATTCTGTTGCGATTTCAGGAACAATCCTAAATATAAATAGTGCAGTTTGGACAACTTCCGGCTCTGGAATTTTTACACCAAGTGCCGATAGTTTAAATGCTTATTATTTACCAAGTACTGCCGATACGCTAATTGGAAGTGTTGTTTTAACATTAACATCAGAAAATAGTGGAATTTGTAATGAGGTTTCCGACCAAGTAAATGTACTGTTTACAGTACCTTTAAATGTTGATTTTGCTGTTGGATTAGCTTGTTTAAATCAAACAGTTAATTTTGCAGATAGTACAACAATTACAGCAGGAAGTATTGATAGTTGGCATTGGGATTTTGGTGATGGTACAACTGATAATAATCAGAATCCAACACATACATATACTTCTGATGGAAATTATACAGTTACTTTAACTGTTGAATCAAGTTTAGGTTGTACATATTATACAACAAAAACAATTACTGTTTATAAGTCACCAACAGCCGATTTTACATATTCAAGTAATTGCTATTTAGATGATGTTGTATTTACCGATGCATCTATAGCAAATGCAGGAACAATTAACTCGTGGTATTGGACTTTTGTTGATTCACTTCATTCAACAATGCAAAATCCTACATTCTTATTCGATAATAGCGGAACATACACAGTAGTATTATCAGTTCAAAACTCGTTAGGTTGTTCGGCTTCGGCAAGTTTACCTGTTGAGGTTTATACTAAGCCAATTGCTGATTTTACATATACATTCGATTGTGCAAAATCAATGGCTAGTTTTATCGATGCTTCTTCATCTGATGGTAACTCAATTAATTCGTGGAATTGGAATTTTGGTGATGGTAATTTAAGTAGCGAACAAAATCCTACACATAATTATACAACTGATGGAGCTCAATCAGTAACTTTAATATCAGGTTCGTCGGCTAATTGTAGCGATACAATTACTCAACAAGTATATTTACAATCGGTTACTGCCGAGTTTAATTTTGAAAGCAAATGTTTGTATGATAGTATTAATTTTATAGATTATTCATATACAAATGGCGATACTATTCAATCGTATAACTGGTTATTTGGCGATGGTAATTCATCAACAGAGCAAAATCCTGACCACTTATATTTACTATCTAATACTTATTCGGTAATATTAATTGCGACATCAAGCTCAGGTTGTGTAGATTCGGTTACAAAAACTGTTGAAGTTTATCCTGTACCATCTGCCGGTTTCGACTATTATGCCGAAGAATATTTAATAAATAATACAATTGAATATACCGATTTATCAAGTGGCTCAGAAAGTTGGCAATGGAATTTTGGAGATGGAATAACATCAACATTACAAAATCCGCAACATATTTATAATATTGAAGGAACTTATACAATTACACAGGTTGTTTCAAATAATTATACTTGTGTTGATACAGCTCAAGCAGACATTACAATTGAGCCGGGAGTAGAAATATTGCCGCCAAAACTACCAACGGCGTTCTCGCCAAACGGCGATGGAATGAACGATGTTTATTATCCTCGTGGAGGACCATTTAAAACTATCGATTTTAGAGTTTACAATTCGTGGGGAGTTGAAATTTATAGCACTCAAACCGTAGGTGAAGGTTGGGACGGTACTTACAAAGGTGTTGACCAACAAGTAGGAACTTATGTTTGGACAGTGAAAGCTATAACGGTTAAGGGAGAAGAATTTATTAAAACAGGAGATGTTACTTTAATTAGATAAAA
>Ga0256827_10000580_pt1 | contig 22864 bp, 28 predicted proteins | sample CV84metaG_FD_185977 | JGI IMG/M metagenome (GOLD analysis project Ga0256827, IMG submission 185977) | Hydrothermal vent microbial communities from East Pacific Rise, Pacific Ocean - CV84 | ecosystem: Environmental > Aquatic > Marine > Hydrothermal vents | place: Pacific Ocean: East Pacific Rise... | reverse complement strand
ACCAAATCTAATTCTAATTCCGATGCCAATATACGTGCCTTTTCAATGGTATAAACATCTGGTTCAACGTTATCACCAACAACTCTTACTTCTCGCGCCCTGATATACTGATTTATTTTGTACTTGTACTTTAAATCATTTTTTCTATCAATCGGCTTGCGTCTTCTTTTAATAGCTATTTTTAAGCCCTCCTATCTTTAATTAAACTTATATTTATTATGTTAGTTTCCTAACAATTTCTTTATTTCATCATTTACCAGATTAGCAAACTCTTCTACTTTTAGAGTTCCTTTATCTCCTTCGCCTTGCTTACGAACAGAAATCGAATTTGTTTCAACTTCTTTTTCGCCTACAATTAGCATAAATGGTATGCGTTTCAACTCGTTATCACGAATTTTTCGGCCAATTTTCTCATTTCTATCATCAACCGAAGTGCGAATATCGTAATTATTTAACAAATTTGAAACTTTTTTTGCATATTCGTTATATTTCTCACTAACAGGAAGTACAACAGCTTGCTCTGGAGTTAACCATAATGGGAATTTCCCAGCAGTATGCTCAATAAGAACTGCAACAAATCTTTCCATAGAGCCAAATGGTGCACGGTGTATCATTACTGGGCGATGTAGCTGATTATCGCTACCTTTATATTCTAACTCGAAACGCTCAGGTAAGTTATAATCTACTTGAATAGTACCAAGTTGCCAGCTTCTGCCAAGAGCATCTTTTACCATAAAGTCTAGTTTTGGGCCATAAAATGCCGCCTCACCATACTCAATAACAGTTTCTAAACCTTTTTCGTTTGTTGCCTCAATAATAGCGGCTTCTGCTTTTTCCCAATTCTCGTCAGAACCAATATACTTGCTTCTATCCTCTTTATCACGTAAGGATATTTGTGTTACAAAATTATCGAAATCTAATGTTTTGAAAATATAAAGCACAATATCAATAACCTTGATAAATTCTTCTTTTAATTGGTCTGGTGTACAAAAAATATGAGCATCATCTTGTGTAAAACCTCTTACTCTTGTCAATCCATGAAGCTCACCACTTTGCTCGTAACGATAAACAGTACCAAATTCAGCATAGCGAACAGGTAAATCTTTATACGATTTTGGTGATGAATTATATATTTCGCAATGGTGAGGGCAGTTCATTGGTTTTAACAAAAACTCTTCGCCTTCTTGCGGTGTATTAATTGGCTGAAAACTGTCGGCTCCATATTTTGCATAATGTCCAGATGTAACATAAAGTTCTTTCTGTCCAATATGAGGCGTAATTACAGGCTGATAACCATATTCTTTTTGTACTTTTTTAAGGAAATTCTCTAATCGCTCGCGCAACATAGCTCCTTTTGGTAACCATAGAGGCAAACCTTTTCCTACTTTCTCAGAAAAAGTAAAAAGTTCTAATTCTTTACCAAGTTTACGATGGTCACGCAATTTTGCTTGCTCTAACAACTCTAAATACTCAGTAAGCATTTTTTGTTTAGGAAAACTAACTCCATAGATACGAGTTAATTGTTTATTTTTTTCATCGCCACGCCAATATGCTCCGGCAATGTTAAGTAATTTTATTGCTTTTACAACTCCTGAATTAGGAATATGTGGTCCACGGCATAAATCAGTAAAATTATTTTGTGTATATAAAGTTATTGTACCATCTTCAAGATCGCTAATAAGTTCTAATTTATATTCATCGCCTTTTTCTTCAAAAGTCTTTAATGCTTCGGCTTTCGAAACCTCACGACGAATAAATTCATGCTTTCCACGTGCAATTTCTAAAAATTTATCTTCAATTTTTTTAAAATCATTTTCCGAAATTGCTTTACCCTCTGGTAATTCAACATCATAATAAAAACCATTATCAACTGTTGGACCTATACCAAATTTAATTCCAGGATAAAAACTCTCCAATGCCTCAGCCATAATATGCGCTGATGAGTGCCAAAAAGCATCTTTACCTTCTGCATCGTCAAATTTATATAACTTAATTTCAGCATCTTCGGTAATAGGTAGTGTAGCATCAATAGTACTACCATTAACTCCTACTGCAACAATTTCTTTTGCTAAACGAGAGCTTAAACTTGTAGCTATTTCTAATCCAGAAACACCTTTATTATATTCTTTTACAGCTCCATCAGGAAATGTTATTTTTATCATTACTCAGTATTTTTTTGCAAAGATATATTATAAATACAAAAATTTAATATTTTATGTGAAAAATAAGTACGAAACGAAGCCAAAAAGCAATATAAATTATTTTTAACTATAAAAATTTACTTATTGAATAACAAATAAACAATGACACTGCAAAAATAGAGAAATAAATCAATAAGCTTTTTATCATTTCCTGTTTTTCCTGCTCCGTTTTTTGCTCAATTCTCTTGTATGCTAACTGTACTGCCTCTTCTAAACGAGTAATAGCCATATGATTTTTCACAATATAATCCTTAACACCTAAATTCATTAAACTAACGGCTGTATCAATACTTTGCTGTCCAGACATAGCAATTATCTCAACATCATATTTAAACTCATTAACCTCTTCAACAACTATACTACCAACACCATCTTCTAGCATATAATCTAAAATAATAATTTTTGGTTTGTTATCAATATTTAACAAGAGGTCTTTTATGCTTGAGAAGCATTTAATATTATTAAAACCTTCTTTTTCTAACTTGTTTTTGATTAATTTCTTGTACATCTCATCATCTTCAACTACGAAGACTAGCACTTCTGATTTTTTCATCTCAATTTTTTAGTTGTTGTTTGGTTTTTTATACTCTGTTTTTTATTTATTGTTTCAATAAAAAACAAATTAAGTAAGTAACATAGAGTATTACTTTAAGTAGAAATTCTTTAGTATCTACATCAACTACTTCAAATCATCAGGGAAAGGTATTCTGTACTTATTTGAAAAACTCTTTAAATGCTTCAAGCCTTCATAATACTTATCCAAACTCCATTCTACACCAAAAATTTTGGCATACTCTTGAATAGTACTCAATCCTATTTCATCCCTCTTTTTATTAATATTTTTCACATCTTTTATAGGATAAAAAACATATCCATAATCTGGAACCATTATTAACTGTGTACCATAAGTTTGATATTTGCCATTATTCATTGCAACTCTATCGTCAAACAAAGCAAAACTTCTAGGTTCTAATTTTTTATTACCAAGTGCATTTTTTAATACCGGGTAAAACTCTTCCTGAACTTTCCTGGGTGAATGCTGAACAACCAAGAATAAAGCCATATTTGCATTATATCCAACTTCGTCTTTTGATAACCACCCATATTCTTTAACAATTTGCCCTACAGCAACTAAATTTAATGAATCCTGCTTATGCTCTTTTCTACTAAGCTGTTCATATTCATTTGATTTAAAGCCAAAGTTTTTTATTATCGAATCCCGTTGCAATCGGTAAAATTGGTCATTAATATAAACCGAATCTAAAATTAATTTAACATTTTTAAGACTGTCTGTTTGTGCATTAGCGAATAAAACCGTTAAACTTAAAATTACTAATAAATATTTTCTCATTACTTTACCGATAATTGTGAGGATTCATCTGATTTAATAGCCTGATATAAAACCTCTTGAATTTTAGTTCTTGTACCTAAGCGAATAAGCTTTTTATTATTCATATCAGGATTAATACGATTTGAAAGAAACACAAATAGTAAACCATTATCAGGGTCAACCCAAACCATTGTACCTGTAAAACCTGTATGTCCAAAAGAATTAGCAGAAACTAAATTACAAGTTGGACCAATTTTATTAAAATCCATTTCTGGCTTATCAAAGCCTATTGCTCTCCTATTTTTGGGGCAAAACTGACATTTTGTAAATTTCTTAATTGTTGTTTCTTTAATATATCGTTTTCCTCCATACTCGCCAAAATTTAGGAACATTTGCATTATTTTAGCAAGGTCGTTAGCACTTGTAAAAATGCCTGCATGTCCTGCAACACCACCAAGCATTGCCGAACCCATATCGTGCACATAACCTTGCACCAACTGATGTCTAAAAGTTTTATCGTCTTCGGTTGGAACTATTTGGTTCTTAGAAAATCTTTTTAAAGGATTAAACCCTGTTGTATACGCACCTAATTTTGAATAAAACTTTTTTTCAACATACTTATCGAGAGTTGTTGCCGCTTCTATTTCAACAACATTTTGCAACAAATAATACCCTAAATCGCTATATTTATAGCCTGTTTTTTTTCTTAATTTAGATTCAACAATTCGCTTATATATTGAGTCACGATACGAGTCTAAAATATACATATTGTCAGCTACAATGGTATGTTTTCCTTTTTCAACTTTAGTTGAATAATACATATTTTTAATACTATCATTTTTTATTGTTTGCAAATAAAAAGGTATCCAAGCTTTTAGTTGTGCTTGGTGTGTTAAAATATTTTTCAACACAATAGTATCTTTATTACTATCCTTTACATAAGGCAAATAATCGCCAAGTGTTTTATTTAAATCTATTTTATGCTTATCGTACAATTTCATAAGCGAAACTGTTGATGCTACAATTTTTGTTATTGATGCAATATCATATATATCAGATGTTTTAACATCATTTTTTTTACTGTATGTATGTGTTCCAAAAGCTTTATTATAAAACACTTTACCATCTTTTGCTGCTATTACTTGACAGCCCGGAAATGCTCCTTCTCTAATCGAATTTAAAACAATACTATCAACTTTATAAAGCATTGCTCCATTAATTTTAGCATCGGTTGCTGAGGTATATTTTAATCTTATTGACTTAGGAATTATCGCCCCCATACCAGATTTATATTTTTTACTTACCGATACCGAAAGTTTTCCTTTAGCAGGAATACCACCAAATATTAATTGTGCTGATAGATTTTGAGTTAATTCCCAATCGTTATACGATACAATTACCGATTTAAACAAATCTAAATCCTCAAATTTTGAAAGTACGTAAGGATTTGCAAATACATCGACAACAACATTTTCTGTTTTTGCCAAATTACTTACTTGCTTAATACTAGATAGTGAAATTCCATAATTTTTTTTAGGAATACGGTTTGGTTTATTAAAACTTACAATAATTAAATTATAATCTTTAAGCTTGTTTTTGAGTTGATTCCATGCTTCTTGCTTTGCAAATTTATTAATCTGAAACAGTTCTACATCTGCATATAAACGCAATGTTTTTTGAAACTCATTTTCTTTTCTTTCGCCAATTGAAATTGATGCTATTTTAAGAGTATCTAATCCTTTAAAAGGAATAAAACCATTTTCGTTTTTAACCAAGGTAAGCGAGTTTTCAATTAAAGTTTGCTTTAATTGTTTTGCGTTTTCGTTGTTTAAATCAGCAACTAAACCATTAGTTTCAATTTTTTCTTTGTTTTTTAAACCAGTCCAATATTTAACAGCTAAAATTTTTCTTACTTTATAATTTAACACCTCTACTGAAAGAGTTTTATTGTCAATTGCTTCTTTAATTTTTGCAACGCCTGTTCCTACCGATTTTGGATATAAAAGGATATCGTTACCAGCCATAAGAGCTTTTAAATCTACTTCACCAGGAGCAAAAAAGCTACTTACACCTTTCATATTTAGCGCATCTGTAAAAGCAATTCCTTTAAATCCCATTTCAGTTTTAAGCAAATCGGTTGATACTTTTCGAGAAAGTGTTGTTGCCGTATTTGGCGTACTGTCTAATGCAGGAATATGAATATGGGCAACCATTACAGCTCCCAACCCTGCTTTAAATAACCATCGGAAAGGATATAACTCAACATCATCTAATCGCTCACGCGAATGATTAATTATTGGTAGAGCTTTATGAGAATCGGTATCTGTATCACCATGCCCAGGAAAATGTTTTCCTGTTGCTAGTATTCCGTTATCTTGCATTCCGTTTGCATAATGCTCGCCTTTTAGGGCTACATTATATTTATCTTCTCCAAACGAGCGGCTACCAATTACTGGGTTTGCCGGATTATTATTTATATCAATAACTGGGGCAAAATTCACTTGTGCACCAATTCTTTTAAATTGACGAGCAACCTCCTCTCCCATCTGGTAAAGCAATTTATTATCTTGTATTGCACCCAACATCATTTGACGAGGATAACGCACCGTACTATCTAATCGCATTGACAAACCCCACTCCCAATCGCCAGCAATTAGTAGTGGTGTTTTTGTAATTGATTGATAATAATTTGTGAGCTTAGCTTGTCTAACAGGTCCTCCTTGAAAAAAGATTAATCCGCCTACGTGATATTTTTCTATTGCATATTTTATATTATTTATATGGTTTTGGTCTTTATTTGAATATGCTGCAATCATAAAAAGTTGCCCAATTTTTTCATCAATTGTCATTGATTTCAATACAGAATCAACCCAAGGATTATTCATATATTTAAAAAAAGGAGGATCAATTTTTACAGAATTTACAGAAATAGTTGCTTTTTTTTGAAACGCACTTAGCCCAACAAAAACGACAACAAGTAATAATACTCTAAATATATAATTTTTCATTATTTTAAGCTGTATTTTATTTATTACAAAGCTATTTAATACATTGCTTTGTATGCTAGAATAACTAAAAAGTTGCTAACAGATTTATGTTAATTGAGTTTTTAGCTTATATACTCAAACCAAATAACTTTTCTGTTTTTCTACTTTTTCTTTTTCCATTTTTATTTGCTTAAAATTGTAAGCGTAACAAGCTATGCTTAAAATTTTAAACTCTAAAAATGAAAAAACAAACCCGTATAAATTCCCGAAAAGCTAAATGGTTTGAGTATATACACAAGTTTACTTTTAAAATACTAATATTCAGGGCTTCACCATCTAAATCAAGATAAAGCTAACTGATATTTAACAACTTACAAACTAATAGAGTGGAGCCCTAACTTACAAATTTTAGCTTTTATTTAAAAAAAATATTATTTTTTAAATATTCTGCATAATATTTGATACATATGTAATCTTTTACTAAATTTTGTTATTATGATAACTCAAAAAATATATTTCACAGTAATTGTATTTTTCATAACAATTATAATTATTCATGCTCAAACATCTACAATAAAAACAAGTAAATACAAATATAATTCCACTTCAAAAACTGAGCTAGTTTTAAACAATAATTATGGTAATATAAATATACTTAATAGTAAAAATGATAGTATATTAATTGAAGTACGAGTAAATTCAATTGCTGGCAATAAAAATAAATCGAATAAAATTTTAGGCAAAGTAAACATTAAAGAAGAAATAGACAATAATTTTATTTCCATATCAACAATATTAAAAGACAAAAAAGAAAATGATAATTTACATATTGATTATATTGTACGTATGCCTATAAATACAAATCTATATATCGCAAATAAACACGGAAATGTATACATTGGCGACCATCATGGTAAATTGAATATAAATATTAACTATGGAAAATTAGAAGCAAAAAACCTTGTTTTTACAGAAAGTAAACCTCTATCGAAATTAAATTTTAAATATTGTGATGTGAATATTGAAAGTTGTAATTGGGCAGAAATAAACACATCGTACACAAACTTAAATATTGAGAATAGCAAGAGTTTAATTATAAATTCTAGTTATTCAGTTATTAAACTTGAACAAAATGCAGTTTTAAAACTAAGCTCAAATAATGATATTTATAAAATAAACAGTATTTCTAAAATTTCTGGAACTACAAAAAACACTAGTACTTATGCTAAAAACTTAACCTCATCTATTAATTTAGTTGGCGAGAATGGTTATTTTAAAATAGGCTACATATCAAGCTATTTTGATAATATTAACTTAAAATATTTGAATGGCGATGTAAGTTTACTTATTGATGATAAAACATCGTACAAAATAAATTGTACCGTTGAAAATGGCACATTAGATATTGACCAAAAAAATGACATTATAAAAGGAAGTAATTTTAAAACTATTGAAGGTTTAATAGGAACAAACAAAGACTCAAAGAAAACTGTAAACGTAAAACTAACAAACGGAAATATTGAATTCTAAAATTTATTTCTCATTTACTCACAGCATTTTAGTATTTAAAACAAATATTTTTAAAAGTCGCTTGCAACTTTTTCTTATTGAAATATGTCTATGTAGAAAATTATTACAGTATGAGTAAATTTACTATTTCAATTATTCTTATTCTTACAATGTTAGTAGCTAATGCAGTTTATATTATAAATAAAGATATATACTCCACCAAGAAAAACACTAAACAACGTGAACGAATTTTAGATTTTGAAATGACTCCAAAATTTCAAATAAAAAAGTCCTCAAAAAATAGTATTAATTATACAAATGAGTACTATTTCAAAGAAAACTCAATTGGCTAGGAATCGTCAGCGGTGGAATAATCATCATCTTCAAAATGGTTAGTTTGGTCAGTTTCAAAGTAAAAAACTTTTACCCTAGCAGTATCTTTTAAAAAATTTATTTTTCCAATTTCAACTCTTGATATACTAATACCTGTTCGTTCTTCTAAATCGGCAATAAGTTCTTTTTGTTTTTCAGGTTTTATCAATTCAATTTTTTCATACAAAATTACTTTTGACGATTCGTGTTTTAATAACCATACCTTTTCTAATAAATAAATTATTGCAATAATAATAATATTAACAAGTAATAGCTCGGCATAACTAATTTTCTTACTTGACATAGCATTCATTACGGATAAACCAATTACTACAAAAATATATGTCATTTCTTTAATAGGAATAGGATTGGTACGATACCTTATAATACCAAAAATAGCAAATAAGCCAAGAGCAAAACCAATCTTCATTTTAACACTCTCAAGCATGAAAATTAATAAAAATATAGTTGTGCTAAGTAAAATATATGTAAATAAATAATCTTTTCGGCGTGTTGTAGGGTAATATAAATGCCTTATAATAATAGTAGTAACCAAAAAGTTGAATATAAAACGTATAAACAATTCTAATACACCTGAATAATTTATTATTTCTATTCCGAAAAGTTTAGTTTCGGCTAAACAAAGAATCATATTTATCATTTTGTGCTATTTTTTTAAGTGTTAACAATTTTTCTTTAAAATTATTGTATTTAAGGTCTTTATTTAACAAAAGAACCCCAATACTATATTTACTCATACTTTGAGTATAAATCTTATTTTCTTTAAGAATACTTATAAAATCTGAAATATTATATCCCTCTCTCTTAACCTCTGCAATACATAAGAATGGGAGTTCTGCTCTATTATTATTTAATTCGTATCCTAAATTTATATCAATAGTTATTCTTTCACTATCTTTTTTATGAACAAGTGTTATTCTTGAAAATTTATTTAAGACAGATGTATCAAACTCTTTACCCGAAAAAGGAGTATTAGCCTTAATAAAATTAATAAATTCGGTTGATAACCTCTTTTGTAAGCCTTTTGTTTTTATTCGTTTTTTTATTGTTCTACCTTTATTTGATTTAAACTTAACTTCAAAAAAACTAATATCTGAAATTAAATATTCACGCTGTCTAAATTTATATCTGTTTAACTTTTTATTTTGATGTTTAATAAATAAATCAAAATCTTTTGTATCAAAATATTGTGTTTTATAATCTAAAATACGCTCATCATTAATTTGAAGAACTTTATATTTTTCTTTTGCTTGTTCTAAAATTCTAGGTAATTTATCTACATTAAAAATAAATTTAGTATCAGTACGGTTCATCAACTTTACATTGTCCATTTCTTTTAATGTAGTTGACTCAAATTCGCTTACAATTTTACGAATTTCACTCATCAGTTAATTTCATATTTGTAAGTTATCCCTAAAATATACGAATTCTCTATTAAACTATTTTGCTCATACTGGTATCTGTAAAAAACTTTTAAGCTACTTGAATTTGAAAATTTGATATTAACACCTCCTGTAAATCTATATTTATAAAACCCATAATAATTAGGTTTTAACTCTTGTGATGGTATTGCAAAATACACCTCGGTAGATGCATAAACTGAGAAAGTTTTATTTATATTTCTTAAAAGTTCTAACATTTCTCTATTTACATAGAATGTATGAAAATCGTTTAATTTAGCTATATCTATTTGTATTCTCGGTCTAAACTTTATTGCAAAATTATTTATTTTTTTTGTATATGATATATCTGCAAAAATTCGTTGCTTTGTGTAAACAAATTCAATTGTATTTTTAAAAGCGTACCTATAACCTGCCGAAACTTTAAATTGCTTGTTTAGCTTGTACGCATAAGTTAACTCTGTAAAAGATAGTCGCCAATAAGTACTATTTTGATATGTTCTTAAGGATTGTTTTATATTTATATTAGATTTACTATTAAAATTATATTTCAAATTTAATGAATTCCACACCTGAAAATCGCCAGATTGCGAAAAAACAAACTGAGACACTAGCATTACCAATATAAAATATAGACTCCTCATTTACTAATAGTGTATGTATTCAAATTCTTTTTTCGATATCAAATTTCCTTTAGCATTTAAAACTTTCTTACTTATTTTTAAGCCATCTTTATAATTATATAAAGTAGTTTTTTCTAGCTTATTGGTATTATCAAAAAATTCTTCTTTAATTTTATCGTTATCTGAATTATAATAATATTTTTTCACAAACTTTAATTTGCCCTCCTTATTATATTCAACTTCCTTTACTAAATAGCCCTTTTCGTTATAAACATGGTAATTATCTTTTATTTTATAAGTTTTTCCAAGTTTACTTACATAATTATATGTTGTTATTTGTTTAATTTTATTTTCCTTTAATTCTTTTTTAGATTGTGCATTTACAAACAAGCCTAAAAGCAAGAATAAAACTATTAATCTACTCATAAACATTAAATTAATCTATTATTTCTAAACGTGGCAACTCAACATCTTCATCTACAGTTAGCGAAAAATATTTTTTTATTGCTATTTGCCCTTCACTTGCAATTGTTTTAGAATAGGCATAAACCTCATAATCACCAGGTAATAACTTATCAAACAAGAAATAACCTTCTGGATTAGTTTTTACTCTATCAATGTATGTTTCATTATTTTTTAATGCAAAATACACGTATCTATCTGCTCCATAAAAAGTATCCTTTAATGCAGTTAAATCAGAGTTATAATCGTGAACAAACAATCTACCAGTTACACTAGCATTACCTTTTGAAACATAATCTTTAACCCTAATATAAGAAGCATCTACTACCGAACCATTAGATTCAATATTAAGCTCTACAACATAAGGTATATTATCTTGATTTTCATTTTGAGTATATGCATAAATAGTATAATCACCTTTTTGCAATCCACTAAATTCATAATAGCCATTACCGTCTGTCTTAACTCTATCACTGTAATAACTCTTATTACCATATATTATATATACACTCTCATCAACCGCATAATAGGTACGTACATGTTGATTATTGTATTCTGAATACTCTTCAACAATAACTTTACCTTTAATTTTTGAGGCTCCTCCTTTTCCTGCTTCTTTTGTACAAGAAAATAGCATTACTAAAATTGATAATAAAACAAATATTTTTTTCATCTAAATTCCTCTTTTAATTATCTACAAAAGTAAAAATAAATAACTAAAACCATTAATATAATTGTATAAAATGAAAAAAGCCTCGTAAAACGAGGCTCATACAGTTTGTCCATTTAACAAAAAACTAATTTATTATTTTCATTTTTTTAACGTAAGATGCATTATCTGTTTCAACCCTCACAAAATAGATACCATTATTAACAGTTGATAAATTAATTTCTTTAATCATTCCATTATTTGCATATTCCTGAGTTACAAAAATAGTCGACCCAAGTATATCAGTTACTTTTACTGTTACCAGTCCATTATAATTAATATCAATATTAAAAAAACCATCTGAAGGATTTGGATATATGCTCATAATATCTTCCAGTTTATTATTTGGAATGTAAGTTGTATTACAACTAGATTCTGTAATACCATTATTCGATAAATATGTATCAAAATCAGATGTACTATTAATAGGCCACATATCTTGTTCAACTACAGAATGGTCTGGGGCAATTAAAATATATGTAGGGTAACCTAATATCCCATAATTAGAACAAATGGAAGAACCATTGCCTTCATCTGCACTAATAGTTGGAAACTCAATACCGTTATCGTTATCAAAAGCTAAACAATCTGCATCATTATCGTATCTCGAAACACTAATTACAAATACATCAGAACTATTGCAACCGTATTTTGTGTATGCCTCAACTATATAAGGCGCGGTTTCAACGCATACAGGTCATTGAACATAAAAAAAATCAATTAGTACGTACTGTCCTCCATCTAAAATATCAAACAAGTGTCGTTCAACACCATTTGCATCATTTTCGGTAAAATCAACAGCAGTTGTTAAACTTGTTTGCGAAAATGAAAATGTAGCAATAAATAACATTGCCACTAAAAATGTAATTTTATTCATCTATATAAATTTAAAGGTTAAAAAATAAATTCTTAGTCAAATATGATATAAAATAATGTAATATAAAAACACATATGAAAAATAAATAAATATTTCAGAATATAATATATTCAAGCCACATAGCTTTTCGGTTTTTCTACTTTTTCTTTTTCCATTTTTATTCGTTTAAATTTGTAAGCGTAACAAGCTATGCTTAAAACTTTAAAAAAGAAAAAATAAATCCGTATAAATTCCCTAAAAGCTAAATGGATTGAGTATATTTTACTAATTTTGAATCAAATTAAAAAAATGACGAAAAAAGAACGCTACAAAAATATTATATATTATTTCAAAAAAAACAAACCAATTGCCGAAACAGAATTAAATTATACAAATCCGTTTAATTTACTTGTTGCTGTAATTTTATCTGCACAATGTACAGATAAAAGAGTTAATGTAATTACTCCTGAACTGTTAAAAGCATATCCTACAGCTAAAAAAATGGCTAAAGCAGAGGTTTTTGAAATATTTGAATATATTAAAACTTGCTCATACCCAAATAATAAAGCAAAACATTTAGTTGGGATGGCTAAAGGGTTAGTAAACAACTTTAATAACGTAGTTCCTGATAATATTAAAGATTTACAAACTTTACCTGGAGTAGGTAGAAAAACTGCAAATGTTATCGTATCGGTAGTATATAACAAACCTGCAATGGCTGTTGACACACATGTATTTCGTGTTTCCGAAAGACTTGGATTAACAACAAATGCAAAAAATGTACTAGAAACAGAGAAGCAACTTGTTGATAACATTTCGCCTGATTTGCTTCCAATTGCACATCATTGGTTAATTTTGCACGGAAGGTATATTTGCATTGCACGAAAGCCAAAATGCAACGAGTGTGAACTTACAATGTGGTGCAAATATTTTTCAAAGAAGAAATAATACTATACAAAATGAAGAAAAGATTATTATTTTTTATTATTATGGCAGTACTAATGTCGTTTACATACGACAAACCTGCGTATAAACTTTACACAGGTAAGGGTAAAAAAATTAAGTACTCTGAAATGATAACAAATTTAGCCAAAGCTGATTTTGTTTTTATTGGAGAGTTACACAACAACCCTATTGCACATTGGATGGAACTTGAAATAACTAAAGATATTTACGCTATAAAAAAAGAAAACACTATTCTAGGAGCTGAGATGTTTGAAGCCGACAATCAACTTATTATTGATGAATATTTAACAAGTGTTTACTCGTCGAAAAAGTTTGAGCCAGAAATGAAGCTTTGGCCTAATTATAGTACAGATTACAAACCATTGTTAAATTTTGCTAAAGACAGTAATATAAGTTTTATTGCAACAAATATTCCTCGCCGTTACGCATCGTTAACTTACAAAGAAGGTTTTGAAGGTTTAGAAAAATTAACTGGTGAAGCAAAAAAATATATAGCTCCCCTCCCAATTAAATATGATAAAAATTTAGATTGTTACAAATCTATGATGCAAATGGATGGAATGGGTGCTCACGTTAACAAGAACCTTCCAAAATCGCAAGCAATAAAAGATGCAACTATGGCATATTTCACAAATAAAAATTGGAAAAAAGGACAAACTTTCATTCATTACAACGGAAGTTACCATTCTGATAATCATCAAGGAATTGTTTGGTATTTAAAAAAATATAACAAAAAAGCTAAAATTAAAACAGTAACAACTGTATCGCAAAAAGATTTATCGATATTAGACAATAAATATAAAAAACAAGCCGATTATATTATTGTTGTAGACGAAAACATGACAACCACATATTAAATATTACAAAGCACTTAAAGTCATATTTAAACATACAACTCTAAGTACTCTATACTTATAACTCTAAGTACTCAAAAAATGTACATAAAAAAACTCGAAATAATAAATTTTAAAAATTACAACGATGCCAATATTAGTTTATCGTCTAAAATTAATGCATTTGTTGGCAATAATGGAGTAGGTAAAACTAATATTATTGATGCAATTTATTATTTATCGTTCACAAAAAGTTATTTTCACCAAACCGATTTACTAAATATAAAATTTGATACCGACTTTTTTTTACTCAAAGGAAAATACGAGATAAATAATGAAGAAATAAATATTTCGTGTGGAGTAAAAAAAGAAAAGAAAAAAGTTTTAAAGAAGAATAATAAAGAATACAAAAAATTATCAGAACATATCGGTTTAATACCTTTAGTAATGATTTCGCCAGGCGATTACACTTTAATCACAGGCTCGGGCGACGAACGCCGTAAACTTGTTGATGGTGTTATTTCGCAATACGACAGAGGGTATTTAGAAGTGCTTTTAAAATATAACAAAGCTGTACAGCAACGCAATAAATTACTAAAACAATTTACTGAGTTCAATAATTTTGATAGCGATTTACTATCGGTTTACGATGAACAGCTTATTGAAAACGGCACAATTATTTTTAAAAAAAGAGGGGCATTTATTAAGTTATTGACCCCCGTCTTTCAAAAATATTACAATCATATTTCATCAGGAAAGGAAGTTGTTGAAATTAAATATAAATCGGAGCTACTAGAAAAATCATTTGCTGATATTTTAAAAAATAACATTACAAAAGACCGAGCCGTAACTTATACTACATCAGGCATACACAAAGATGATATTGACTTTAATTTAGGAACTCATTCTATTAAAAAAATTGGTTCGCAAGGACAGCAAAAAACATATTTAATTGCTCTAAAACTAGCTCAATTCGATTTTATAAGAGAAAAAAGCAATACAAAACCTATTTTACTTTTCGACGATGTTTTCGACAAATTAGACTCAATAAGAGTTGAGCAAATTATTAAATTAGTTATTAATAATAACTTTGGTCAAATTTTTATGACTGATGCAAATAAATTCAGAATTGAACGCATTTTGTCTACAATTTCGGAAGATTTTAAAGTTTTTGAAATAAAAAACAACGAAGCAAATGAGATATAAAAAACACAATACTATCCATATTAAAGATGTAATAAAGAAATATCTTAAACAAAATAATGTTGAGGAAGGGCTTGAAAAACACAGAGTAATAAAAGAATGGGAGAATATTGTTGGACAAAGAATTAACAGTGCAACTACAAAAATTGCAATTGAAAAAAATTTACTTTTCGTAAGTATAAAATCTCCAATTATTAGAAACGAGCTAAAAATGATTAAATCAGCAATTGTTGAACGTATTAATCAGAAAGCAGGTTTTAAAATTGTTAATGATATTATTATTAGATAATTTTTTTTCTATACTCAAACCATTTAGTTTTTCTGGAATTTATACGGGTTTATTTTTTCTTTTTTAGAGTTTAATACCAAAAATGAAACAAAATCACCTTCAATTACAGTAAAATATTAATATAATTGCAAGTGGTAATTCATACTAAATAGGGTCTGCTAAGAAACGCATAACAAATTATTATAAAGTCACTTAAACTAAAATACGCTATTGTAAGTGCAAACTTTTTTAAACATCTGTGCTTATAAGTTTGCATTTACAAATGCTAAAATCATAGTTTTATGCTTGCTCTGAGGCACATCATATTTTTATCTTCTTCAATTTGAGGTATGTATATACATCTGCATTTCAGAAAAAAAAAATCTAATACACCTCAGAGCTTTTCAGCAGACCCTAAATAAACAGGTATTGTAAATAATAAAAACCAACAGTTAAAAAAATAACTGCAACCACACGCCTAAACCATTTTTCAAAAATCTTAATTTTATTGTAAACCGAACTAATACCTCCAATAGTAAAAGCAATAAACCAAGCAAATATAATTACTGGCAAGCCCGTACCTATAGCAAAAACAACAGGTAAATACAAACCCGATGCCGAAGAAATTGTCATAGGAATTAACATACCAAAATACAATACCCCACTATAAGGACAAAAACCAAGAGCAAATACAATTCCTAAAAGCAATACGCCCCAAAAATCAAATTTTCTTTTATTTTGCATTCTTTCATTTAGTTTACTTAATCCTGGTAATTTTATTTTTATTATATCGAGCATAAACAAACCTACAAGTATTAAAATAGGACCTAAAGCCCGCTCCCCATATTTCTGAAAGAAACCTGCTATCACAAACTTACTTGCTCCAAAATAGAATAACAAACCAATTGCAGTGTATGAAATTGAGCGTCCGAGTGTGTATATAAGTCCATTGAAAAATACTTTAGGTTTATTCTCAATATCTTTGCTAATAAACGCCATTGCAGTTATATTTGTAGCAAGTGGACAAGGGCTTATTGCTGTCATTAAGCCTAAAATTAATGCTGATAATAAAGGTAGATTTGTACCATCTAATATTTGTTGAAGTAATTCCATTTACGAATTCATTAAATCTATCAAATTATCATCAACAATCTGCTTCCACTTTTCAGGACTTGTAGTAACATATTTAAATGCATCTTCGGTTAAATCAATAATTTTATCACCTTTAATAAAAAGTAAAGTTTGCCCATAAATTTGATATTTCTCAATCAAATCTGGACTTTCATTTTCGTCAATATTTATTGATTTAAAAATTATATTACCCTTATCCAATTTCACAGGAAATAAATCTTTAATATATTGATGTGTATCTTCATCAACCGAAACACAAGTATGACAACGAATACTCCCATGAAAATAATAAACTAATATTGTGTTTATCGAAATACTATCATTATCAACAGTTACTATGTTTTGTTCTTTTGAATCTTTACTCTCTGTATTTTGACAAGCCGAAAATATACTTAGAGCAATAAATATAAGGCTTAAATATGTTATTCTATTCATAATTATGATTTTAAAAGATTTATTATTTCTTCATTTTTAGGAACTCTTCCTTTTATTTTAACTTGTTCGTCAATAACCAATGCTGGTGTCGACATAATATTATATGCCATTATATCAACAATATCTTTCACTATTGTAATTTTTGCATCAATAGCATTTTCTTCCACTACTTTCCTAACTCTTTTTTCGAGAGTTATACAATTTGGGCAACCTGTACCTAGAATCTTTATTTCCATAATTTTATATTAAATTTTAAATTTATTAAATACTAAATAAAATATTTTAATCTACAAGCTTTGTGGCAAAACTGTTAAATTTTTAAATATTAAAAAATGACATTAAACAGATATCCTGAAATTATTATACAAACCGTAACAGTACCAAAAAATATGCTTATCAGCTTCCAAGTCATTACTTTTTTTAGAAGCATTGCTTCTGGTAAAGACAACCCTACCACCCCCATCATAAATGCGATAGCTGTACCCAAAGGAATACCTTTTGCAACAAGAACTTGAACTACAGGCAATATTCCTGATGCATTTGAATACATTGGCACAGCCAAAACAGTTGAAATTGGCACTGCAAACATATTATCTTTACTCATATATTGTTCAAAAAAACCTTCAGGAATATATCCATGCATTAACCCACCAACAGCTATTCCTACAACTAAGTAAGGTAATATTCCTTTAATAATTTTCAATGCTTCTGTAGTAATTACTGGTATACGTTGTTTAAGTGTCTGTTTTTCTTGAACAAATTCATTTTGATCCTTTTGTGCCTTTACTAAAATTTCTTTTACCCATGTACTTAAATATTTTTCAAGTTTAAACATCTGTAATATAATACCAGAAATTGCACCTAATAAAACACCACTTACAACATAAATTACAGTAGTTTTTATGCCAAACAAGCCAATAAATAAACCAACGGCAACCTCGTTTACAAGTGGCGATGTTACCAAAAATGCAAAAGTTACACCCAAAGGAATACCTCCACTTACAAAACCAATAAATAATGGAACCGATGAACAAGAACAAAACGGAGTAACAGTTCCAAATAACGATGCCATAAGATACTCTAATCCGTATAGTTTTTTGCGTGATAGATAGTTTTTAACTCTTTCTATAGGAAAATAAGAATTAACAATTCCCATTAAAAAAATAATTACAAAAAGAAGTATTAATATTTTAATAGTATCGTAAATAAAGAAATTTAAAGCTTCGGCTAAATGGCTTCCTTTTACTAAACCAAAAGCATTAAAAACTAAAAAATCAGCTATATTTTGTAACCAATCAAACATCTACTCTATAAATTTTAATATTTCAATTTCTAAATCATTTTTTGATAAAAAACCTGTATGACGAAAAACCTCATTTCCATTTTTATCGATAATTATTTGAGTTGGAATAGCATTAACACCAAAATAATTAGCAATAACTTTCCCTTCATCAGTAGTTACACGAAAGGTTTTAATATTTATTTTATCATTATAAATATTATTTAAACTTTGCAAAATAGTATCCATCTTCACACATGATTTACAGCCAAAACCACCTAATTCTACTAAACTTACATTATAACTGTAAGTATTCGACACATTATTAAATTGTTTAAAAAATTCGATACTATCAGATTTATTTACAACAGCATTGTTGTTTTTCAACTGATAAATTGTTACAAAGCAAGTAAGTTTGTCTTTTCCAAAAAACAGTAATAAGAAAACTAAAACCGATAATACAATAAATATAATATTTAGTTTTTTACTCTTCATTAATCAATTTGTAAAATTCATAAAATTCTTGTTTAATCTCATCTCTAATTCTTCTAAATTCTGAAATCACAAACTCTTCGGTTCCTTCAGCTTCAGCAGGGTCGTCGAAACCAATATGTATATTGTTTTTTACTTCGCCTAAAAATACAGGACATGTTTCTTTTGCTCCGCCACAAACAGTTATTACATAATCAAAACTTTTATTTATAAACTCACTTACATTTTTGGGTCTGCCTTGCGAAATATCTATTCCTATTTCGTGCATTACAGCAACAGCTTTAGTATGGACTTCACTACTTGGAACTGTACCTGCTGATACTACAAATAATTCTTTGTTAAAAAACTTTAGAAAACCCTCCGCCATTTGGCTACGACATGAGTTTCCTGTGCATAACACTAGCATTTTCATTCCTATATTTTTAAATTGAACATGCGTTTTTATTAAAATCAATATCAAAAAAATTACAAATTAAATCTTTAGCTTTTTCCCAATTTTCTTGATTAATACAATATTTTACTTTGGGAGGATTTACCTCTCCTTGTATTAGCCCCGCATCTTTCAGTTCTTTAAGATGTTGCGAAACGGTTGATTGTGCAATAGGTAAAATATCCACCAAATCGCCCGTAAAACAACAAGACTGTTTATCAAGATATTGCAATATTAACAACCTTATAGGATGCCCCAATGCTTTTGTATATCTAGCCAATTGTTCTATATCATCTGTTTTATCCATAAAAATAATTTATTACTGCAAATATAATATAGATTATAGTTTATCGCAAATAAACGATAAATATATTTTAACTATTGATAAATAAAATTCTCTTTATTTTGGGAATTTATACAAATATAATTTTTTAAATTTTTCATTTAAACGAATAAAAAAACAGAAAAAAGCTATGTAGTTTAAGTATCTATTTCTTTCAACGAAATAACATAATAACAGGTAGTAATAACAAAATTTCTTAAATAAGGAATTGATGAAAATATTTTAGATTGTTCTCTAACTTTAAGATTAAATTTCACTTCGTAATTAGGATTTATAAAATAGAATCTTTCTTTGTCTATTTTATAATTCTCCTTTTTCACAATACGTTTAAAACGTTCAATACTTATACGTGTATCTTTAATTTCGGCTAGCCCTTCAATTACCGATTTTTTTTCGCCAAACATTTTCATTATACCTTTATAAATTGGCATTGGTAAAATATGCCAATAGGGCATTACAGATAACAACTTACTTTTACACATTTGCTGATGACCACCAAAAGGATTTTGCCAAGGCGGAAAACCTAAAAAGAATTTACCATCAGGCTTTAGAAAACGTGTTACATAATGTAAAAACTTTTTTTGATCGTGAATATGCTCTAACACATCTCGCATAAAAATCAAGTCAAATTTTTCATTTATTGCATTTTCATTGTAAATATCATCAGCAACAAAACTAATTCTGTCTTCATTTTTATGACCTTTAAAAAACTGCTTTGCATTATCAATCTTACCTGCTAAAATATCAATACCAACAATCTCGCAACCAATATTTGCAAAAGGCATTAAATTACCACCTTCGCCACAACCTATTTCTAAAACTTTTGAATTTTCATTAATAGCAATAACATCTCTAACAAAAGGTATAACATACTTTTCTGTAGTATATGCCTGTTCATTATAGTATGATTTTCTATCAACGTGCCTTTCTTGCATTGAATCAATTTTGCACAAATGTATAAATTTTTTTAAACTAAAAAACATCATTTGAATTAGAGGAGTATATTTAGTACCTTTACACAATAAAATAAACGACATGAAATACATTATAGGATTTTTTATTGTTATTTCAATCTTCTCTTGTAAAAAAAATAACAACAGCGAAGATTTACCGCCTCAAACAATTGTAACTAGTGATACATCAGGTGTTACAGGAGAATTAACCGTTTATACATTTTATTATAAGAATGGAGGCTCAACAGCAACCGAATTAAATAATGTCGATATTTTTTTATATACAAGTTACGATGATATTCAAATAGATTTACAATCGAGCAATAATAATTTAGCGATATACCGAATTACTGAAGACGGCACAAATTCAGCATACTTTGGATATATAAATTACGGCGACTATTATGTTCTTGGAATGAAAGAAGAAGCTGGAAATCATTACGAAAAAATATCAATTGTTCAAGTAAGACCACTTAGAGATGAACAATTAAATTTATATTTAGAAATAAACTAGATAATATGTTAAAATCGATGACTGGCTTTGGAAAAGCCACCACAAAAACTGAGAATAAAGCAATTAATATTGAAATACGTTCGCTAAATAGTAAACAGTTAGATGCAAATATTAGATCGGCCTCTATTTTTAGAGAAAAAGAAATAGAAATTAAAACACTAATTTCAAAACAACTAATAAGAGGTAAAATTGATTTTTCAATTCAATTTGATAATATTGGAAAAACAACACCTACTATTATTGACAAAGAAGCTTTTATTAACTACTTTAAGCAACTTACCGAAATAGGAAAAACCCTTAATATTAATGTGTCGGAACAAACTTTTCAGAATATTTTACGTTTCCCTGAGGTAATTAAAGCTGATAACGAAGAATTAACAAATAAAGAATGGTCAATTATTAAAAATGCTATTTCTGACGCTTTAAACAGTATTAACACATTCCGAAAACAAGAAGGCGAAGCACTAGAAATTGATTTTAATAATCGTATTAACACAATAATTAATTTACAGAAAGAAGTTGAATTACTAGAAAAACAACGTATCGATAAAATTAAAACTAGAATAAAAGCAAATCTTGACGAATTTATTGAAACCAAAAATCTTGACACTAACAGGTTTGAACAAGAGCTTATTTATTATCTTGAAAAACTTGATATTACCGAAGAAAAAGTTCGTTTAACAAATCATTGCAAATATTTTATTGAAACAATGAATACTGATGGAGCACAAGGGAAAAAACTTGGTTTTATTTCACAAGAAATTGGTCGAGAAATAAACACAATGGGTTCGAAAGCTAATGATACCGATATACAGCATATAGTAATTAAGATGAAAGACGAACTAGAAAAAATAAAAGAACAGGTACTAAATATATTATAACACAAGCTACGTTTACTTCTTATGTCAGGCAAATTAATAATACTATCAGCACCATCAGGAGCAGGAAAATCTACAATAATTGAACATTTGTTGAATAAAGATTTCAAACTCGAATTTTCAATTTCTGCATGCACACGTAAACCTCGTGGAAAAGAAAAACACGGAGTTGAATACTATTTTTTAACACCAGAAGATTTCAAAAATAGAATATCAAAAAATGAATTTCTTGAATGGGAAGAAGTTTACGAAGACCATTTTTACGGAACTTTAAAATCGGAAATTGACAGAATATTTACCAAAGGAAATAATGTAATTTTTGACATTGATATTGCTGGAGGATTAAACATAAAAAAACAATATGGCGAAAAAGCTATTTCAATTTTTATTATGCCTCCTTCTATTAAAGAATTAGAAAATAGATTACTAAAAAGAGGTACCGACTCCAAAGAAAATATTAAAAAACGTATTGATAAAGCAAAATTTGAAATTTCGTTTGCAAATAAATTTGATATTACTATAGTAAACGAAAATATTAAAGATGCTGTTACACAAACAGAAAAAAGTCTTTCTAATTTCTTAGACTAATTAGTATATACTCAATCAATTTAAGATAGTTTTCTAAAACTAATATCAGAACATTATTATTCATGAAAATAAAAAGTAAAA
>Ga0256827_10000579_pt1 | contig 22867 bp, 17 predicted proteins | sample CV84metaG_FD_185977 | JGI IMG/M metagenome (GOLD analysis project Ga0256827, IMG submission 185977) | Hydrothermal vent microbial communities from East Pacific Rise, Pacific Ocean - CV84 | ecosystem: Environmental > Aquatic > Marine > Hydrothermal vents | place: Pacific Ocean: East Pacific Rise... | reverse complement strand
TGGAGTAATTTTAGTCAGTTTGTGCATTGGAAAGAGGTTATGATTTAAAGTTGATTCTTTCAAATTTTATGAATTTTACTCATAATCTCTTTCTACACAACCTGACTATTTTTTACATATGAGTTTATTTATGGGATGATATTATTTAGGTTACACTTTTCTTTTTATAAAATATTTCAAAGAATTGAAAAAAAAAGAATTAAAAAAATTAGAAAAAATAATTGATTAATATAAATTATTAAAATATATAATTTAATTCAACTATCTGAGACCGGTCTTTTAAATTAACTTTTTAACTCCAAAGACCGGTCTCTAAGAATAATACCTAAAATTTTAAGAGAAAAATATTTTATAATCTAATAAAAATAAAATGATAAAAATAATGAAATTAATAATAGTTTTAATATTAATTGCTGTTGCTGGAGGCGCTTATATGTATAAAGATAAAATAATAGAATTTTATAATACAGTTTATGATACAAAGAAAAATACAGAAGATTTGAAAAAATGACAGGAAGAATTAAAGAAAGAATTATTAGTAATAAAGGAAAAATTAGCTACTTTGGAAAAGAAAATAAATTGATTAAAAGAATGACAAATAAAAATTGAATATAGAATTGAAAAAAATAATATTAATTCTAAATATTATAATGATAAAATAGATACAGCTGAATTAAACTTAGAATTTGAAAGATTAATGAAAAAATATGTAAAAATATTAAATAATTTAAATTGAGTTAATTGAAAAACTAGTAAAGATTTATTAAAATAAAAATAATTATTTATATTCTTATTATTTATGCAAAAAATATTAAAATACATAATCTTAATTGGAATATTTTTACTTCCACTTATAAATTCAATAATTACAAATTTATTGTGATTCTCTTTTTCTATACCTGTTGATTGAAATTATGAATTTACTAAAGTTATGTTTTTTAATATTTGGAGTAGTTTAGTTATTTCATTGTTTTTTATAAATAATATATTTAGTAGGGTATGAAAATTTTCATACCCTACAGTAGGATTATTTATTTTCTACACAATTATTTTACTTTCAACAATTTTTTCAGAATCTCCAATAATTTCATTTTTATGAAATAATGAAAAATCACACAGTTTTTTAATGTGGAGTAATTTAGTTTGATTATATATAGTTTTTTCATCACTTCTTTCTCCCCTTGGGGGAAAGTACCCGAAGGGGGATAGGGGGCTAATAAGTTTTACTTCAATTATCAAAACTTTTATATTTTCAGGAATTTTTGTTTCTATAATTTGATTAAAAGAGTATTTTTATCCAACTTTTAATTATTGAGATTTATGAAATAGACTTTTTTCAACATTTTGACATCCAAATTATTTGTCTATATTTTTAGTTGCTTTAATGCCTTTTTTTAGCTCTCACCTAACCTCTCCCAAAAGGAGAGGGATAAAAGGAATTATTTTCATTTTATTTATTATTACATTATTTTTTACTAAATCTTTTATAGCAATATTTTTATTTATTATATTTATAATATTAAAATCAGCTGGTCAACAGAGGGCTTTAGCTCTTTGAATAGTTAGTTTTATAGTTTTTTTCTGATTTGTAGTAATTTACAATTTTCTTCCAGAAAAATTACACTCTTTTATTTCAAGATATTTTATTTGGGAAACAACCCTGAGAATAATTTTTTCAGATATAAAACTATTTTTAATTGGTTGATGAGCTGAAACTTTAACTTATTTTTTTAATAATTTTAAATCTGAATATATTTATATTTTTGAAAATCTAGGTTATACAGCTGATAGACCTCATAATATTTTATTAAACTTTTTTTATCATTTTTGAATTTTTGGATTAGTTTTTATTTTATGAGTTTATTATAAGATTTTTAATTACAAAGTAGGGAATAAAAATTTTTATTCCCTACAGATTTTGCAAAGTAAAATTTCTCTTATTTTAATATTTATTTTTATATTATTTAATCCAACAAATATAGTTATATATTTATTTTGTATAATTTTATTAGCTAAGTTATATTTACAAAATAAAAATGAAACTGTAGGGTCTGCAGGCCTGCAGACCCTACAGAATATATTTATAATTTTTATCACTCTAATTTCAATCTTTTGAGCTTATAATTCTTTAAAATTTTATATTTCAGAAACTTATTCTTATAAAAATAATTATGCAAAATCATTAAATATTTATAAAAATAATCCAGAATTATATTTTCAAAAATGAGATTTTGAAAATTGATTAAAAATTACTAAAAGAAAAACTGTACTTTTTTATAAATATACAATATTATTTATAAATAATTTAGATGAAAAGATTATTTTATCAGATAATTTTTTAGGAGAATATAATTATGCAGAAAATTATTTTTATATTTGAAATGTTTTTTGGGATTTGTGAAAAAAAGATATAGCAAAAGAATACTATGAAAAATGATTAGAAAAATTACCAGATTTATGGAATTCTGATTCAAAATATTATAAAGAATTTTTAATTAAAAGATTAAAAATTGATGATCATAGAATTACAAGTGAAAAATATTGATTGAAAACTATTTTGGAAAGATTAAAATAAATTTAACATAAAAAAGAACTAAAAATTGATTTTTTAGTTCTTTTTTATGTTTTCTGGTTGAATAATTTTTGGTTCAGTAAAATTGTCCTTTATTTTTTTTATTAATCAAATTTTTTGTTTAAAGAAAAAGTCTTTATTTATGTAATAAAAAATTAATCAGGCAATTGCTCAAAAAAGATGTCATAATAAACTAATTCATGGAGTCAATCAAATTAATATATTTAATATAATTGCAGTTATTCATCATTTATACTCATAATTTTTTAAAGATTTTAATTCTAATGTATAATACACTAATATAGCTAAAGCAAATCAGCTTATTCAAATTGTGTTAGAATAAGGAGTAAAGATTGATAATCAGATTCAATTAAATATAGTTACAAATATGAAAAAGATAATAAATTTATTTCTTGTAAGAATCTTTTCAACTAAGTTTCAAAAGAAATAAATAAATAATATATTTGAAAAAAGATGAAAATAATCTCAATGTAAAAAATTATATAAACAATATTGTAATAAATAGTGATAATAGTCTCATTGGTTTAGAAAAAAAATATTCATTCAAAAATCAAACAAATTAAATAAATAAAAATTAATTATTGAAATTAGTAAAGAAATAATTATTAAAAAATTAGATATAGAAAAGTTATTTGTCATTTTTTTAATATTTAAAAATAAAGATTTGAATTATTATACATTTATGCTAATATAATCAAAATATTTTTTATAAAAAATTAAAATGATAGAAAAAATAAAGGAAATTTCAAGTAGCTATGAGAAGAAAACAAAATTAGAACAAAAAATAGAAGAGGTAAAAGAAAAATGAATAGAAAAAGTTATAAATGATAAAAATAAAACTTTTTGAGATAAATTAAATTCTTGGTTTAATAAAATTGATTTTTTAGAATTAGAACAAGCAGATAAGGCTGAAGTTGCAATGAAAGTAAAAAAAGATGCTAGCCCAGATAGATTATATTGGATTGAAATATTTCTTTCTGGTATTATAGCTTCTTTTGGACTATTACAGAATTCTGTTGCTGTAATTATTGGTGCAATGCTAATTGCCCCTTTTCTTAGACCAATTAATGGTATTGCATTTGGTATTGCAAGAGGTGAAAAAAAATTCTTTTTCAATTCAGTAAAGGTTTTAATTATCAGTTCTTTTGTTTCTATTTTTATGTGATTTCTTGTAATGAATATTACATGATTATATAAAGAAACTCCAGAAATTTTGGCAAGAACTTCTCCTAATATAATAGATTTATTTATTGCTATTTTCTCTGCGATGGTTGCTTTATTATCTTTAAGATATAAAAGACTTTGAGAATCTGTAGCTTGAGTAGCTATGGCTGCAGCATTAATGCCACCATTATGAGTTATATGAATGGAATTAGCTCTTTGAAATTACAATTTAGCTTGGTGAGCAAGTATGCTATTTATTACAAATATTGTTGCTATTATTATAGTTTGAGTTTGAGCTTTTTGGCTATATTGATTTACTCCAAATGATTGATGAAAGCAAAAAAAGGCATTTATTAGAATTTTCTTAATTTTATTTTTAATTGCAATTATTTCAATACCTTTAGTTAAAAATTTACTTTTTTTAAGAGATAAATGATATGTTGAAAAACAAATACAGAATAATATATATGTAATTTTAAATAAAAAAATAAATAATTTTAGTATTACTGATATTAAAATTAATGAATTAAATAAAGAAAATGTAAATATTTTAGTACAAATAAAATTATTACAATGAACAAAGTTTTACAATGAATACAGTGATTTCTTAAACAAACAGTTATCTAACAAAGTGTGAAGAAATGTAAAAGTGAATATAGAATTAAATAAAGTTGAATCAATTATTTCAATTGAAGAAGAAAAGAAGAATAACTTAAAAGAGTTAAAGAAACAAGAGGAAAAAAAATTAGAAATTAGTAAGAATCAAGAAAATTATATAAATAAAATTAAACAAGAATTTCAGGATGAACTTAATCTAAAATTAAAAAAACAAGAAGAAATTAAAAAAGATTTAGAAGAGGCTATTAGAAAAGAATTTGATATTTTACTTGATAAGAAAATAGAAAAAATAAAAAAAATAGAAACTTGAAAATAAAAAGACAAAAAATATTTTTTTGTCTTTTTTTACTTCAATAACAAATACAACAAAGCCATTCTTACAGGAACTGCATTCTCTGCTTGTCTAAAAAATGCTGCATTTGGTAAGTCATCAACCTCAACTTTTACTTCATTAACTCTTGGAAGTGGATGCATAATTGTAATGTCTGTATTTCAATCTAATATGTCTAGATCTAGAATAAAATCATCTTTAATTTTTTCATATTCTGAAAAATCAGGAAATCTTTCTTTTTGAATTCTTGTAACATATAAAACATCATGATTTTTAATTCATTCTTTATAATTTTTTGTTTGAGAATATTTTATGTTTTTATTATCTAAAAATGAAAGTACTTTTTCAGGCATTCAAAGTCAATCTGGACTAATAAAAGTAAATTCAATATTTTCAAATAATCACATTAAAAAAACTAGAGAATGAGTTGTTCTTCAATATTTTAAATCTCAAACAATAGCAATTTTTAGATTATCTAAATTTCATCTTTCTTTTAAAATTGTATAAACATCAAGTAATGCTTGAGTTGGATGTTGATGTGGTCCATCTCCTGCATTAATTACTGGTTTTGAAATTGCATTAGCAGTAGTTTTTACTGAATAAGCTTCTGGATGTCTCATTACAATTATATCAGAATAAATTGCCATCATTTTAGCATTATCCTCCAAAGTTTCTCATTTTGAAAGACTTGTTGCTGTAGAATCAGAAACAGTAATAACTTTTCATCAAAGTCTTTGCATTGCTGATTCATGAGATAATCTTGTTCTTGTACTTGGTTCATAAAACATTGATGCCATTATTTTTCATTTTAATGGTTCATCAGTTTTTTCTCAAGTTAAGTATTTTTCCATTTCTTTAGCAGTAGAAAAAATTAGGTCTAAATTTTCTCTACTAAATTGTTTTGTATGTAATATATCTTTGAATGGTAATTTTTTCATAATATTTATTTTTATTAATTTTATAATTCTTTCAACTCCCCTATAATTTCTTCAGCACTATTATATCATTTTTTGTCTAAATATTCTTTTAATTCTCAGTTTATTCTTTCAAAAATTCAAGCTCATTGTTGAGCAAAAGCAGTTCAGATTTGTACTAAACTTGCTCAGACAAGTAAAAATTCAAAAACATCTCTTCAAGAATAAATTCATCCTACTCAAATAATTTTTACTTTATCTCATAATAATTTATAAAATGCTCTTACATTTGCTAGTGCAATTGGTTTAACATATTCTCAACCTAATCCACCAAAACCACCTTTTGGTTTTATTACAACTTCCTCTTTTTCTGGATTTATAAAAAGAGTATTTCCTACTGAATTTATACAAGTTAGAAATTTAATTTTGGGATGTTTAGCAATTATCTCAGCTACTTGATTTGTATGAATTGGATCAAAATATGGAGGTAATTTTAAACCAATTGGTTTATCTCATAGATTTTCAACAAGGCATAATATATTTTCAGTTGCTTCAAAGTCATAAGCAATTTGAGGTTTTCAAATTACATTAGGGCAAGAAAGATTTACTTCAATAAAATCAACAGTTGAATTATTTTGAAATTCTTCTACCATTTTTGGAAAATCTCACATGCACATTCCAGAAACTGATGCAAAAATAGGTTTTGTGTATTTTTGTTTTAATTTTTCTGAAAAATCAATATATGTTTTATAACCTAAATTTGGTAATCACATACTATTAATTGAACCCATTTCTAAATCTACATATCTTGGTTCTGGATTTCAATCCCTTGGTTCATAAGTTGCACTTTTCATCATTATTGCACAAGCTTCACTTTCTCATAACTTTTCTAATTCTTCCATAGTTGTACAATCTGGCCCACTTGCATTAAAAACAGGTGATTCAAATTTTGTTCAAAAGAAATTTATTTCTATATTTGCCATAATATTTATTATTAAATAATTAAATTATACTCCATTCAATTTTTTCTCAATTCTTAAATGGTACAACATTTCAATATTTCTCTGGAACAATAAATTCTTTTTTTTCTAAGGTTATTATTTTTTCAGGTAGTGAATGCAAGCCTGCATTCACTACTGACAAGCTGTATATTTCTCTAGCATTATCACTTACAAATTTTTGTAAATTATCTAAACTATTATTTTTATCAAAAAGTTGTGCTAATAGTTGTAAAGCAACTGGGGCTGTAAAAACTCATGCTGAACAATGTGAACATTCTTTTGCATTTTGAGGATGAGGAGCAGAATCACTACCAAACATTACTTTTGGGTTTCAAGTTAATGCAAGTTTTAATAATGCTTCTCTATCTTCTGGTCTTTTTGCAATTGGTTTACAAAAAAGGTGAGGTTCTAACATTCAACCAGCAACATCATCTAATGTTATATATAGATGTTGTAGAGTAATTGTAGCAAATAAATTATCATATTTTAAAACTAATTCTGCACTTTCTTTAGTAGTGATATGTTCCATAATTATTTTTAATTTTGGAAATTCTTGAGCTAAACTTTCATAAATTGGAACAAAATTTTTTTCTCTATCCATTATAAAATCATTTGTTTCTCAATGGATATTTAAAATAATTCCTAAATCAGACATATCTTTAAAAATTTCTTTTGATTTTTCAGATAATAAATCTTTTGCTCAACCTTCAGAATTTGTAGTGATTCCAGCAGGGTATAATTTGATTGATAATATTTCTCCTGATAATTCTTCTAAATTTTTTCTTGTTAATTCTTCATGAAAAAAAACTGTCATATATGGATTAAAGTTTTCTCATTTAGTTGCTTCTAAAATTCTATTTCTATAATTTCTAACATCTTCTAAAGTTTTTACTGGAGGAACTAAATTTGGCATAATAACAGCTGCTGAAAAATCTTTTGCAGTAAGTGGAGCAACAACATTTAACATTTCATTATCTCTTAAATGTAAATGCATATCAAGAGGAGAATTTAATTTTATTTGCATAATATTTTATATAAAAATTAAAGATGTGTTATTTTCCCCTCCAAAGGGGGATTAAGGGGGGCTATCTCATACTTTCAACCAATTCATTCCATTCATTTTTTGGTTTAACAGAAATTAAAGCATTTTGTGGTAATTCTGGATAATCTTTTCTATTTTCTAGAGGTGTATTTTCATCATAATAAAGTTCAAAAACTGGTGGTTTATAGCAATATAATAATGGAACTCAGTTAAATGTTTCTCATCCATTTCTGTTTCAGAAACAAGTTACAGCTACTACTTTTCCTCATAATTTTTCAACTAGTTTTGTCATTTTAACAATTGTTGAACCTGCTGAAATAATATCTTCTGATAAAATAACTTTTTTATTTTTTAAATCTATATTATGTCTTTTTAATAACATATCATTTCAATCTTCTCATCATTTTTCAGTATAAATTGAATTTGCTGAAATTCATAGGGCTAAACTTAAATGTGATGAAATTCTTACACTTCACATTTGAGCTCACAATATTACATAATCATCAATATTTTCTTCTATAAAAATATTTTTTTCTACTAATTGTGCTCTTAATTCAAAAGCTATTTTTTGTAGTATTCTAGGATATCTTTCCAAAATTCAAATATTAACATAAGCATTTGAATATAATCAGCTAGCTAATTTACAATATTTTCAATTTTCTTGTCTTAAATAAATTACTCAAATATATTTTAAAATTTCTTCCCAATTATTTGAAAATAATTTTTGTTGTAATTGATTTTGTAGAGATAATTCATGAATTATCTCTACTGAATTTATTTCTTCTAAAATTTTTTTTACAACTATCACTGGATTTTCACTTTGTGTAATTGGTCTTCAAATTACTAAATTATCAGATCAATTTGCAATTGCTTCTGCTGGAGTTTTTACTCTTTGTTGGTCATCTCCCTCAATCTTATTTAATCTAATTCAAGGAGTCATCGTTATAAAATCTTCTCAAAATACTTCTTTTATAATTCAAGACTCTTCAGCAGAACAAACTACTCAATCAACTCAAGCAGCTTTAGCAATTCCTGCTAGTTTTAAAACTGTATCTTTTGAATTTGTTTCATAAATAGAAACAGTATCTTCAGAATTTAGAGAAGTTAGAGCTGTTATTGCTAAAATTTTTAAATTATCTAGTCATAACTCTTTTTTTGCTTGCATTAATTTATAAAGTGCATCTTCACCATTACTTGCATGGACTGTCAAAAATTCTATTTTGTCTGCAAATCCAGAATTTTTCAATTGTTTTAAATAGTTTATAATAGTATTTCATATATCATGATATTTTCCATCAAGCATAAAAAAAGCACTAGTATCATTGAATAACTGGTGAAGTCATTCAAATCATACAAGTGCAAGTAAATCATTTACTTTATAAACTATTTGATTAGAGTTTAGAGAACTAGAAATTTCAGAGACAAAATCTTTTGCCTTTTGTTTTTCCATATTGTCCAAAGCTATAATTAATTTTTTCATAAATTATAATTAATCAAATAATATAATTTAAATTTATTCAGAATCTGTTTATTTGCAAAAAGATTTTATTTTTTATGTTAAAAAGTAAGAAATAAAATTTCTTACTTTTTTTTGTTTGATAATTTAACATAGAAAAATATTCATATTAAAATCATTGGAAGAGAATATATTTCTCACAGTGTAAAATAGTTCCATATATATCATATATGTGCATCAGGTTCTCTAAAGAATGCTTCTACAAGTATTCTAAATGTTCAATATAAAATTAGTAATAAACTGGCTATCAGTCAGTTTTTTAATTTTTTATATTTATAAACTAAATTAAGTATTATAAATAAAACTACTCATTCCAGAAATAATTCAACTAATGGAGAGGGAAATCTTCAATCTATTGTTAATGGTCAGTTATATCAACTAAAACCAAGTAGCTCATTATTTAAGTAATTTCATAATCTTCATAGTCATAAACCTATTGGAACAACTAAAGATATTTGATCAGCTAATTTATAAAAGCTGATTTTTTGTTTTCTTGAAAACAATATCATTGCAATTGTTACTCAAATTATTCATCAATGAAAACTCATTCATCATTCCCATACTTTTAAAATATCTAGGGGATTAGATATAAAATTAGAAAAATTATAAAAAATTACATATCAAAGTCTTCATCAGATTACTACTCAGAAAAATATGTAAAATAATAAACTGTCCATAAAATCTCATATTTTCCAGTCATTACTGGGTTTTAATATATTTTTTCCATTAATATATATTCTTTTTTTTATTAACCAATATCAAATCATAAATCATAATGCATACATCAATCAATAGTAACTTGGTGCTATTTTAACTCAAAAAATATAGGTTTCAAAAATTGTCATTTTAATTTTTATTAGAAAATACTTGTTTTTATTTGACTTCTTGTATTTTATGTGTTTTAATATATGTATAGTAATTGTTACACACACAAATAATAAATTGTCAATTAGTTGTTATCTAGTTATAAATAAATTATAACTAAAAAAATATAAATTGAAAATCTATTATTATAATAATTTATTATTAAAATATTATGTTAGTTATTAAGAGTCTTAAAATAAGACCAAAAAAAATAATATCCTTAGTTACATTAATTTCATTTATAGTAACTACATCATTTACATTTCATGTAGATGCATGAAGTAATGATATTATTTATCCAATTAAACAAATTTCAAAATTAAAATGTAGATTTGAAAAATTTGATAATTTAAAATCTGATTGTAAAAGAGATTTACCAATACTTCATACAAAAGATTATAAAAAATATATTAAAAAAAATTGAGGTTATAATGAATATACAAGAATATATACAGAACTTTGGTGAGCAAGTTATAAATATTGATGGGATGTAGGTCAAGGATGACATACAGGTATAGATATTGCAACTGCAGAATGAACACCTGTATATAATATAGCTGAAGGTACTGTTATTGTAGCAAAAACTGATCCATCACGGGGAAAAATTGTTTCAATAAAACATATGATAAAATGAAAAGAAGTTACTTCAAATTATGCTCATTTATCTAAAATAAATGTTAAGAAATGACAAAAAGTAAAAGTAGGTTTAAAAATTTGAGAAGTAGGTTCTACTGGTAATTCTACTGGTAATCACTTGCATTTTCAAATAGATTTAAAATACTCTTTTCACCCATATTATTATTCTTGGAAAGCTTGTCCATATTCATATTACAAAATTACAGAAAGTTGAATTTGTTTTGATGAATTAGCAACTTATACACTTGATCCATTAGAATTTTTAGAAAATAAAGGTGCTGTATTAGATAAATTAAAAATCACACAAATTTCTAAGAATACATCTACAGAAAATTATTCTAAAAAAGTTGTTTCTAAAAAAACAAATTCTGTGAAATGATTTGATATGAGTATCTTTAATAAAACTATTCATAATGAATTAAATTCAAGTAGAAAAGATGTAAAAACACTTCAATCTATTTATAAAGATTTAGGTTATTATAACTGAAAAATTAGTTGAAAATATCAAGATTTAGAAAAATCTATTATTAAATATCAATTAAAAAATAAAGTAATAGAAAATAAATATTCTGTTTGAGCTGGTTGGTTTGGACCAAAAACAAGAGCCCATACAAAAAGCAGTTACTTACTTTATTTAAGTAAAAGTAATTGAGAAAAAAGAGAATGAATAAAAGTTTATATATGAAATAATAAAGTATCAAAAAAATCTGTTTCAGTTAAAAGAAATATTGTAAAAATAGAAAGAAAAAATCTTTTAACAAGAGAAGAAATAGAAGCAAGGGAAATTAATGATTTTCTAAAAAATAATGAAATTAAATTTACTATAGATAAAGTAGGATGAAATATCAATATATTAGAAACTGTAAAAATTACTTTAGATATTGATAAAAAAATTAATAGAAAAAAAAGAAGAGCATTTAAAGGAATGTTACCTGCTTGAATAACATTTGAACTTGATGAAAAAGTAATTTCTATTTTTCCAAAAAAAATTACTCATATTACAAATTGAGAAAGAGTTATTTCTTTAAAATGATTAAAACCAGGTAATACAACTTTAAAAATTAAAATAGGTAAAAAAGTAATTAAAACTATTAAATTAAAAGTAGTTTGAAAAATTACAAAAATTTATCCTAAAACTGTTAAATTAGTTTGAAGTTCAAATATTAAATTATGAGAAACAAAAACAATTCTTTGATTATTCAAAGATTCAGCAAATAAAAATATGATTAAATTAGCATTTAATGGAACATTTATTTTAAATACTTGAGATTATTCAAAGGTTTGTATTAAAAGAGGTGTTTTAAAAAATCTTTCTAAGATTTACAAAAAGGAATGTAGGGAATGAGATTTTGTGAAAAATCCTGAGGTTTCATATAAAGATACTGTAAATTGAATATTAGTATTTGATATAAAAGCAACCTCTAAATCATATTCTACAATAAAAATGATTTGAAAAAACTCTTGAAATACATATGCAACAAAAAAAATATCAGTTACAATTCCAAAAGGTTTGAATAATAAATATACATATTATAATGAAACTATAAATATGCTTGAGAAAGGTATAGTTTCAGGAACAAAAAAATGATATTTTATGGAAGATAAACCTTTAACTCATAAAGATGCTTTATCTTGGATAGAAAGTACTTTGATAGAAATTAAATCTAAAACAAAAAATTCTAATACAAAAGCTCAAATTACAAAACAATTAATGGAAATTAAAAAAGATAAAGATTGAGATTATAGATATATTACAAGAAAAAAGTTTTTAGAAAAGGCTTATAAGTATCTTGTAATAAATGATAATAATGTTGGAATTTCTATTGATTATAAAGATTTGCAAGATTTTGATAATAGAAAAGCAAATACAATTTTTGATAAAGATAACACTTGGAAAGATAAATTTGGTGAAACTCACTTTAGACCAAATCAAAAAATGACAAGATGAGAATGAGCATACTTATTAAGTAAGGCTTTAAATAAAACAGGAAAATTATACTTAACTTTAAGATAATTAACATTTTATAAAAAAAATTAATTACACACACAAATTAAAAAAATAAAAACAAAATTTAACTACATAACCAAAAATATTATGTGAGGAGCAATATTAACAAGAAGAGAAGATCAATTCAAAAGAGAATTAGATACTAAACTTCAAGAACAAATTAGAACTGTTGAAAATAAAAGAGATGAAAAGATTTTAAAAGTTCAAAATAAAGCTATTAATAAAATAAATAAATTAAATATTGAATATAAATATGAAACAGCAACACATTCAATGATTCATGATTGAGAAAAATCTCAAGTATCAAGTATGTTATGAGCATTAAGATATATTTGAATATTAGCATAAAAACAAGAATAAAATCTTGTTTTTTTTTGTAATTTTAAATATTTTATGCTAAAATTATAGTAATAAATATTAATAAAGAAAATATGAATAAAATATTAGAAACTTCAAAACAAGCAAATGTAAATGCATTAAATTATTTTAAAAATTTTTTAGAACCAGATGATAATAAAAGTGAATTTAAATTAAAAAATGAAAAAAATGAAAATCTTAATAAAGAAGCTGAAATAAAAGCCTTTTTATGATTCAATATTGAAAATTGAATTTTTAATGAAGAAGATAATGATAAACAAACAAAATCTTTAGAAAAAAAATTAAAAGCTAAAAATGCAGAGATTATTTTTGATTGAATTATTGAAGATACAAGATATGATAATAAATATTTAAAAGATAATTGAATTAATATAATTAGAGTTAGGCATATTATTTGAAAAAAATTAAATAATTGAAAAATAGAAAATGTTGATGAATATTTATTAACAGTTAAATCAAGATGAGAAAATAAATTTGAAGTTCACGAATTTGAAAAAGAATACACTAAAGAAGAACTAGATAAAATAATGGAAGAAAATGATTTGTTTCCAACTAGAAAATATAAAAAATATAGAACAGAATATAAAAGTAATATCTCTGATTTAGAAAGTAATAAAAGTAAAAGAAATATTAAAAAAAATAATTATCAAAATAAAGATGAAAATGTAAAATTTGCTTTTGATAAATATCTTAATTATACAGAAAAAGAAATATTAGAAGAGAAAAAAAATAATTGAAATTGAGACATTGTTTTAAAAAATTATTGAAAAATTCCAAAATTTGTTGAAATAGAATCTGAAAAATGAGTAGAAGCTGTTAAAAAAACAACTGAAGTTTTGTGATTAGAAAATACTGCTTTAACATTGAAATGAGTAAGAGAATTATTAAATTATTTTGAATTTAAAGATAAATTAAATTCAATTGATTTTGAAGAAAGTAAAATAGATAAAAATAAATATGATAAAAAAATTAAAAAACATTCAAGATTTTATAATCAATTTATTAAATATATTTTAGATGATAAAATTTTTATAAATAATGAGCTTTTTACTACTATAGATAAAATAAAAAATAATGAAGATAAAAAGAAATTAATTTCAAATACTAAAAAAATAAGTCTATTTTTAACTGTTTCAATTAAAGAATCATTAAAGAGATTAATAAATGAAAATCCAAAATATATTGATTTTTTTGAAGACTTTTTTGAAAAAGATAATAATTTAGAATTTAATGAAAAGTTTTACAAAAAAATCAATAGATATTTACCTTGATTTGAAATTGCAATTTCTAATTCTATAAAAAAACATTTAGAAAATTATGATAAATTAGATGAATATATTTTGGAAGATATTATAAAAAAACAAATTACAAAATTTTTAGAATTATTATTTATTTTTTGAAATAATTTGAATAGGAAACAATTTGAAAAATTATTAAATGTAAGTTCTGTAAAGAATGAAAATGAATTTGAACAGTTAAAATTAAAAATAGATAAGTTATCTAAAGATGAAAACCCAAATAGTTTATTAACATCTAAAATTCTTAGAAATTGTTATTCAGAGCTATATTTTGATAATAATAAAAATAGTAATAATAAATTAAAGAATAAAAATCTAGAACAGAAATTAGAAGAACATATAGTTGAAAATTTTGGGATGTTATCAAAATCATTTAATATATGGTTAAATAGTCCAAAAGAAAATGAAAATAAATCTAGTGAATTTATATTAAATTTAGAAAAAAATTTTTTAGATATTTTTGATATAATATTAATTTTAAAGAAAAATAATATTGCTTTTACTAGTTTTGATTGAATGAGAAAAGAAAATGTTTTAGATAAAATTTTAGAGGATAGTAAATTTAAAGAAATTTTATCAAGTATAGAAAATTGTTCTTTATGAGATATTGAGTGATGAATAGAATTAGAACAAAGTTTATTTAAAAAATTTTTAGAATGATTAAATAGTGAAGATAAAAATAAAGCTATTACAAAAATAAAAAAAGATTATCTTGATTTTAATGAATGAAATATTAATAAAATTTCATCAAAAAAAGTTAAATATTGAGAAAAAGATATTACAATTCAAGATTTTGAAGAAATAGTTAAAAATCAAAAAGAATTTGATTTATCTAAAATTAGTTATGATTTATGGAAAACTTCACCATACGCTTTAAGATTAAAAATTTATATAAAATATATTTTAAAATCTGAAGAAAAACATAAAGAAATATATTCTGAAATTACAGAATATGATGAGAAAAATACTAATAATAAAAAAATAACTTCTTTTATTAAAATAGAATATTCAAAAGTAAATAATATTAATAATATTGATGAAATTGACATGAATTCTTCTAATTTTAAAAATTATAAATCTAAAATTTTAAAACAAATAAAAGAATCTTATAATGTTTTTACAAATACAAATGAAAATAAAGAAGATTATATAAAATTATTTGAAACAAATAAAAATGATTCTGATTTATTAGTTGCTTGGTTAAGATTTTCTTTCAAGTTTACACAAAAAGATAAAGAAAATAAAAATATTAAAGATTTACATATTAGTTCTGAAAACTTTTTAGAACAAATTGTTTATAATGTTGATAAGAATAAAATTAAAGCAGATTTAATTATTTGAACTTCTGATGCACAAACTACATCTGGTTGGTATACAGATTATATGAATAAAAAACATAATCATTCTATTGAAAAATGATTAGTTCAAATTGATAAAAGTTTTTATATCAAAAATTCAGATAATACTAAAACTTTTTTTAAAGATAAAGAAGATTTTTATTTACCTAATTCTGGAACTAAAGATTTTTTAGATATTAAAAATTATATTTTAGAAGGATTAGACTTATGTACACAAATATTAAATTGAAATTTTGTAAATAAAAATACAAATTATTATAAACAACTTGAAAAAATAAATTTCTCTTTTAATGATATTACAATGATTTCTAAATTAAAAGAATTTTTAAAGTATTCAATAGATATTTTAGATACTTCAAATAAAATGTTAGAGAACTCTAAAATGAATCAAGCTTTTTTTGAAAAAATTGATGATAGTTTCAAAGAAAAATTAAATCTTAATAATGATGAAATTAGTATTTGAGATTTAAAATTATTAGATAGAGTTTTTGCAAAAAATATGTCAAAATATTCTGGACATCTAAGTAAAATTTGAGACATTAATAGAATGATGATTGTAAAAGATTCTTTTGAGGAATTAACGACTTCAGCATCAGATTTTATTGAATTAGTTTGAAACTTTGAAGAAGTAACACAAATTTGGATAGAAGATAATATATGAAATATATTTGAAAAGGCTAAAAAAAATAGCTGATATAGAGATGCTAAAATGACTTTAGTTTTAAAAAATTGAAATACTATTGAGGTTCAATTTCAATTAAAAGAATATTTAAATATAAAACATAATTGAATAAAATTAGATAATTATTTAGAAAATAAAATAAATGATGAATTATCATTTTTTGAAAAAGAAAATAATCGAAAAACCTTTTCTAAAAAAGAGCAAAATGAAATTATTAATGAATGTAAAAATAAAAATGATAAAATAAAATTTCCTAAAAATTTTTATATTAATATTTTATGAATAGATAAAGAAGATTCTATTTTAGATTGAATAATTTTAAAAGATGATGATAAATTAGTAGATGACTATTTATATAATCTTTCAAGAATTTCAATTGAATGAACTAAAATTAAAGAAAAAATTGAAAAAATTCAAAATGTTTTATATGATATTGCTGGTTGAAAAGCTGCTAAAAAAGAAGTTGAAAAAGTTTTAAGTTAATTAAAAATTGTATTTTAAAATTATTCATTTTAGAATACAGTTTTTTTGATTAAAAAAATTATTGAAAAAAAATAAAAAATAGTTATATTAATAGTATAATTATATAAATAAAATAATAATAAGATGGCTGTAAGAAGAACAAAAAAAACTACTACAAAAAAAACTGTTGTGAATTCTAAAATTCCAGATGAATATAAACAAGCAATTATAGCAATATTATTAATAATAATTGCTGTATTAGCTGTTATTTCTGATACTAAAACTATTTTTGGTAATTTTATATATTCAAAATTTAATTTAGCTTTTTGAGAATATTATAAATGGATTTTTTCACCAGTTATAATATTGTTATCATTATTTAGTTTTTGGAAAGAAGAAATTAGACTTAATTTGTTAAGATTTTTAGGTTTATTACTTTTTTATATTTCTATTACAAGTTCAATATGATTTTTTAAAGAAGATTATTTAGCTATTTTTAATTTTTCAGAATATGGAGAATTATATTTCTGAGCAACTGCAACTATTTTTATTATTTTTTCTAATTTTATTCTATCGCTAGTTATTCTTTTTAGATTTTCACCAATAAATTTCACAAAAGAAATTGTTTGAAAAGCTGTGGAAATTGCAAATTCTAAAAAGGACTGTATTATTTGAGAATTTGAAGAGGAAAATATTTCTAAAAAAAATATAATTGGAGCAAAAAGAGAAAATAAACATGAATCTAAATTAGATAAGAAAAAAGAAGAAATTTCAAAAATGTTGGAAGAATTAAAACAAGAAAAAGAAAATATTAACAATGCAAAAAAACAAGCTGAAGAAGAAAAGCAAATGAAACTAGAAGATATGCCTAAGAAGATACAAATTGAAAAAAAGGTTCCAGAAAAAATAAAGAAATTTTTAGATAAAAAAGAATGATCTAAAACTGTAGGGTCTGCAGGCCTGCAGACCCTACAGGAAGAAGATGAAAAAATAAATCAAACTTTTGAAAAATGGGAACATCCACCACTTGATTTATTAGATGATAAATGAGGTGAAATAAAATATAATGAAGCAGAAATTAAACATAAAGAATTAGAAATTCAAGAAAAGTTATTACAGTTCAAAGTTGATGTAAATATGGAAGGTTTTAATGTTTGACCAACTGTAATTCAATATAGATTAAAGCCAAGTGAATGAGTTGCTTTAAAAAAGATTATTAATTTAAAACAAGATTTAACTTTAGCTCTTCATGCTAAAAATATAAGAATCCAAGCACCAATTCCAGGACAAGGAGTTGTTGGTATTGAAGTACCAAATCCAGATAGACAAAATGTTTGATTAAAAGAAGTTTTACAATCTCCTGAATTTAATAATCCAAAATTAAAAATCCCACTAGCTTTTGGTAAAAATGTAAATGGTGAAATGGTTGTTGGTGATTTAACTAAAATGCCACATATGTTAGTTGCAGGGCAAACTGCTTCTGGTAAATCAGTTTGAGTGAATGGTTTTTTACTTTCAATGTTATATAAATTTTCTCCAAGTGAGTTAAAATTAATTTTAATTGATCCAAAAATTGTAGAACTTTCAGTTTATAATTGAATACCACATTTACTTACTCCTGTAATTACAAAACCAGAAAAAGCACTAAATTCTCTAAAATGGTGTGTTGCAGAAATGCTAAGAAGATATGATTTAGAAAGACAAGTTGGTGCTAGAAATGTTGAAGAATATAATGATAAAGTAGATAAAGATAAAAAGCTACCTTATATTGTAATTATTCTTGATGAACTTGCTGATTTGATGATGAGTGGTGATAAAAAAGAAGTTGAATGAAATATTACAAGAATTGCTCAAATGGCAAGAGCTGTTTGAATGCATTTAATTATTGCAACTCAAAGACCTTCAGTTAATATTATTACTTGAGTAATTAAAGCAAATGTACCTTCAAGAGTAGCTTTTACAGTTTCATCTCAAATAGATTCTCAAACTATTTTATGAAAAAAATGAGCAGAAGATTTACTTGGTTATTGAGATATGCTTTATTTCCCAACTTGAGTTTTGGAACCAGAAAGAGTACAATGAGTTTTTGTTGAAACACATGAAGTTGAAGCAGTAATTAATAAATTAAAACTTACAATAGACCCTGATATGTTGAAAAATCTTCAAGATGATTCTATAGTAAATTGAAAATCTAAAACAGAATGAAGTATTTTAGAAAATTATACTTGAGATCAAGATGAAGAACCAGAAATTATAGAACAGGCAATGCAAATTGTTAAAGAAGCCAAAAAATGAAGTACTTCACTTATCCAAAGAAAATTAAGTCTTTGATACTGACGTGCTGCAAAAATTCTTGATATTTTAGAAGAATTATGAGTTGTTTGACCACCAAATGGTAGTAAACCAAGAGAAGTGTTTATTGATTAAAAAAGTAAAATATGAAAGAAATAGTATATTATCAAAAAGAAAATTGAAAAATTCCAGTATTAGAATTTATTAATAGTCTCAAACTTAATAATCAAAAATTATTTTCAAAAATATATTGAAAAATTAAAATATTATGAATGTGATTAACTTGAAATGATGATATAAAATTTATAAAAGATAAGATTTATGAATTAAGAATTAAAAATTCTTCAGATATTTCAAGAATATTTTATTTTACATATGATTGAAAAATGATAATTTTATTACATTGAATTATTAAAAAAGATAACAAATTAAATAATAAAGAGATAACTATTGCATTAGAATATAAAAAAGATTTTTTAAAAAGAATTTGATAAATATAGCTTTTATGCTATACTTTAATTGTTATATTATATATTAATTAAAAAATTATGAAAAATAATAATTTATTTGTTAGTTTTGATGATCATATGAATGAAATATTTGAATCTGATAAAGAACTTAAGGTATTATGTGAAAAAGAATTTTCTAATGAATTATTAGCTTTACAAATAAAAGAAATTAGAAATAAAAAAAGGATTACTCAATTAGAATTAGCAAAAAAAGCAAATACAACTCAATCAGTAATTGCAAGAATAGAATCTTGAAGACAAAATATTTCTATGAAAACTCTACAAAAAATATTATCAGCTTTGTGAGCAACTATAAAATTAGAAGTTAATTAAAAAAATCTTTAGAAATTATTTTCTAAACATTTTTTAGTCTTTTTATAAATATTCCAATATCTCTAAGTTTTATATCATCAATATCTCAATCAAAAGGTTTTTCAATTTTATTTTGAATTATAAGTAACATTGACATAAAAAATGCAATTATCATTGATGAAAATATTCATAAGATTCATAATTCAGCAAATCAAGGGGATAGGATAATTACTGAAGTTGGTAATGTTGTGTATAAAAATATTTTTAGAATTTTAGGTGTCCTTTTTACTTTTATGTTTAGTAATTTCTGTATTGAAAAATTAATTTGTGCTAAAAATTGTTGAATACGAGATGCTTCAGATGCTGAAACTCAATTTTTTATCATTATTTCTCAAATGTCACCAATATATAAAACACTGTCATCAATTTTTTTTATTAATTTAATTTTTTTTTCATCATTTGTAGAAATTAAATAATTTTGTAATCTAAAAATTATTTTGATTAAATTTTTTCTTATCTCATTTATTTCAGGAATATTTTTAACTTTTACAATTTGAAGAGTAGAAAGCAGATTAGCTTTAATTAAATCAATTTCATCATAAGTTTTAAATCTTCTTTGGTTTACAAGACTTGTCACAATACTAAAAACAAAAAATATTCAAACAAAGAAAAAAGAAACTACAATTTTCATATTATATGTAAAATCTAAATAAACACATAAGGTAGTTAATAATCATCAAGTAATTGGTAGTAAAAATAATTTATAAATTGGAAAATGTTTATATATTTCCATTAAATATCAGATATATCTCATAGATTCAATGTTAATTTTAAATTTGTATTAATTAATTAAATTATATAATATCTATTAATTAAATGCAAATAAATATGAAAAATACAGTAAAAATAATGTGAATTTTAAATATAACTCCTGATAGTTTTTTTGATGGATGAAATTTTAATAGTTTTGATAATGCAAAAAATCAAATTGAAAAGATGATAGAGGAATGAGTAGATATAATTGATATTGGATGATTTAGCTCTAGACCAGGCTTTGTACTTCCAACTGTTGAAGAAGAATTAAAAAGAATAATTCCTATTTTAGATTTACTTGAAAAGTATAATATTGATTTTTCAGTAGATACATGTAGATCTGAAGTTGTTGGAAAAATTATTAAATATAAAAATTTAATTTATATAAATGATATTTCTTGATTAGCAGATGAAAATATATTAAATATAATAGAAAATACTAATATCTGATATATTTTGATGCATACTAATACAATTTCAAATCCTCAATATTTAGATGTTGTAAAAGAAGTATGAGATTTTTTTGAAGAAAAATTAAAGATTATTAATAAATATAAAATTAAAAATATTATTTTAGATGTTTGATTTTGATTCTGAAAAAATATTAAACATAATTATGATTTATTAAAAAATCTAAATTATTTTCAAAAATTTAATTTAGAAATATTGGTTTGATTATCAAGAAAATCAATGATGTATAAATTTTTAGATTCAAATCCTCAAGATGTTTTAGAAGAAACGGTAGCTCTTAATTTATTAGCTCTAAATAATTGAGCTGATATTCTAAGAGTTCATGATATTAAAAAAAATAAAAATATTATAAAAATATTTAATTTAATGAATAATTTGTAAAAAAATATGCAAATAAAGACATATAAAGAGGCTTTAGAAAAAATATTTATAATAGAAGAAGTTAGAGATTATTCACTAAAAAAAGTTAGAAAGGCTATAGAACTTTTGAATAATCCACTTAAAAATATTAAAGTAATCCATATTACTGGTACAAACTGAAAGGGAAGTACTTGTAAAATGGTTTTTTCAGTTTTGAAAAATGCTCAGAAAAAAGTGTGAGTTTTTACAAGTCCACATTTAGTTGATTTAAAGGAAAGATTTTTAACTGATATTTGAGAAATTTCTGAAGAAGAATTTGTAGAAATTTTAAATAGAATACAAGGGGCTGAAGACACCTTGTTGAAAAAAATGAATTTTTCTTTTTTTGAAAAATGTTTTTTAATTTCTGTTTTATTATTTGAAAAAAGGGAAGTTGAATATGCTATTTTTGAAGTTGGTTTTTGAGGTTTACTGGATTCCACAAATGTTGTAAAACCTGTTATTACTGCAATTACTTCAATATGATTAGATCATACAAAAATTTTATGAAATACAATTGATGAAATTTCTTTTCAAAAAGCATGAATTATAAAAGAGGGGATTCCAATAGTTTATAATTATAAAAATAAAGTAATAGACAAAATTGCTAAAGAAAAAAATGCTCCAATTATTTTTACTGATAAAAAAATAAAAACTAATTTAATCTGAGATTTTCAAGAAAAAAATGCTGCTATTGCTTTTGAAATTTGTAAATATTTATTAAGGAATAACTCACCCCTAACTCCTCTTTTAAAAATAGAGGGGGATAAAGTTGAAAAAAATATTTTAGAATGATTACAAAAAGTAGTTCATTTTTGAAGAATGCAATATATAACTCCAAATTTATTAATTGATTGAGCTCATAATGAAGCAGGATTATTAGAATTAAAAAAATATTTATTAAGTTTATGATTTAATAAAAATATATGTAGATGAGATTGTGGTATTCCAAATAATATAAAATTATGCTTTGCTGTAAAAAAATGAAAAAATGCAGATAAAATATTAAAAATATTTTGAGAAAATAATTATATTTTAGTTGAATCTAAAAATAAATTAATGGTAGAGAATGCTGAAAGATTGAAAGAAAATATGAACAAGGGGTTGCAACCCCTTGTTCAAGAGAGAAATTTTGAAATAAAAACTCCAGAAGAAATTTATAAAATATCTCAACAAAACAAAAATAATTTATATGTTATTTTTTGA
>Ga0256827_10000578_pt1 | contig 22915 bp, 21 predicted proteins | sample CV84metaG_FD_185977 | JGI IMG/M metagenome (GOLD analysis project Ga0256827, IMG submission 185977) | Hydrothermal vent microbial communities from East Pacific Rise, Pacific Ocean - CV84 | ecosystem: Environmental > Aquatic > Marine > Hydrothermal vents | place: Pacific Ocean: East Pacific Rise... | reverse complement strand
TAAGTTCATCAAGTGTATAACCAACAGCTAATAGTGTCGCTACTTTTGCAATTGGGTAACCAGTTGCTTTTGAAGCCAATGCAGATGAACGAGAAACTCTTGGGTTCATTTCAATAACAATCATACGCCCATCTTTAGGGTTAATTGAAAACTGAACATTTGACCCACCTGTGTCAACACCTACTTCTCTTAAAATTTTAAAAGAGGCATCTCTCATTTTTTGGTACTCTTTATCTGTAAGTGTAAGAGCAGGAGCCACGGTAATACTGTCTCCTGTATGCACACCCATTGGGTCAAAGTTTTCGATTGAACAGACAATAATACAGTTGTCTTTTTGGTCACGAATAACTTCCATTTCGTACTCTTTCCAACCAAGAAGTGACTCTTCGATTAGAATTTCAGAAATTGGTGAAGCATCAAGTCCACCTTGAACAATCTTTTTATATTCATCAATGTTATAAGCAACACCACTTCCACCACCAGCCATGGTAAATGAAGCTCTAATAATAAGTGGGAACCCAATATTTTCAGCAACTTTTAGTGCATCTTCCATATTGTAAGCGTATTCAGAGATTGGTAAATCCATACCAATTTTAATCATCGCCTCTTTAAACTCTTGACGATCTTCCCCTTTTTTAATGGCAGCAGGTTTTGCACCCAAAATCTCAATGCCCTCTAGCATTCCTGCTTCATGCATCTCCATAGCAGCATTTAGTGCAGTTTGACCACCCATTGTTGGTAAAACTGCATCTACATTCTCTTTTTTGATAATTTTAGAGATAACCTCTGCTGTAATTGGCTCAACATAAGTTCTGTCAGCAAATTCAGGGTCAGTCATAATGGTTGCAGGGTTAGAGTTAATAAGAACAACTCTATAGCCAAGCTCTTTAAGTGTCTTAGCTGCTTGAGTTCCAGAATAGTCAAATTCACAAGCCTGTCCAATAACAATTGGTCCAGAACCGATAAGTAAAATAGTTTTTATGTCAGTGCGTTTTGGCATGAAGAAGTACCCTTATTTATAGTTATAAAAATTTTGAGATTATACTAGAAAGGTACTTAGAAAGGGGTTGGTATAAAGTTTATAATTGTTATAAGCTTTAGCTAATTTTTGAGACCTCATCAAATAGCTTAACTGAAAGATTTATAAGAGGTTCCGACTGAGAAACTACTATAAGAAAGGAGATAGAAAAAAACAACCACTTATAACTAGCTTTTTTAAAAAATATAAAATATAGAGATATACTTGCTAACCATATAGTAAAAAGAGCTAAAAGATAATACTCTTCAATATTATTAGCACTTAGACGTAACCAAATTGAGACTCCAAGTACTATACTAAGTAAAAGTGTTGAACCCCAAATAAATGTTTTAAACAATTTATTTGCTTCATCCCATAATGGAGTCCAATACATATAAGTAGCAATCGCCACAGTTGCATAACCAACTGCCATCATGTCTATGTTATCTACTAACCATGCTTTAGTTACTATTACTTTTACAATATAGGCAAAAAGCAGAAAAAAGTAGATAAAAAATATAGGTGTCAAGACAAACTTTGTAAAAACTAACCCTACCTCTTCATATTTGTTAATCTGTAGAAGCATGATATATTTTGGCAAATGTCCTAAAAAATAGTTAACAGAAAATAGACCAACAATTAAAATAGCAAATTGCAAATAGTAATGTGTATCTAGTACAAAACCAAAAAGTCTCTCAATGCTATGCATAGTTACAAAAAAGATTAAATAGGTTGTTATGCTAAGAATAACAGTTACCAAAACAATTAACAAAATATTTTGAGTCCACTCCCAAATGTTTTTATTGGAGATATTTATGTCCATAAATGGAGCCCAAAAAAGCATAAAAAAGAGTGCTAAAAGTAAAAGCCCATGTCTTACCATAACTACAGAGTCTAAAACATTTAAAGGTAAGAAGTAGAAATATAAGACCAGTAGTCCAATACCTACAAATTTAAACCATATTTTTTTAGACAATAGATGTAAAGCAGGAAAAAGAAAAATCCCTAATGTAGCGACCAGTGCAATTTTATTGCTAATTAAAATAAAATCTGTAGGAGAGGAGATATTGGCTTCAATAAAAATAATAGAGAGAATAGTTACAATAAAAGAGGAGAGAGAAGCAAGAGGAAAACGTTGTAAGATTCCTAAAATTTTATTGGACCATCTATCTACTACTTCAATAAAATAATTCACTTCATATCCCTTTAAATCATATTACAAAGAGAGTATTTTATCACATTATCTATAAATATTGGTGATTTTATATTGTAAAAAAATTAAATTAAATATGAGGTAAATTAGATTATTTAGGGTAACCCTTTCCTACCAAGTGATAGGAAAGTAAAACAGTTAGAGAGTAAAGCAGTCCAAAGACTACCCTACCATTGCCTCTAACTCTTCTTTAGTAACTTTGTTAAAGTTTAAGTATTTATAAATATCATCACTCATTTCTGGTTTGATTTTATCAGCAACAATCTCTGCATATTCAGCAGCAGTTGGTAACTTACCTTTAAGTGCAACAACAGCAGCTAGTTCTGCTGAACCAAGGTAAACTTGAGAACCTTTACCAAGTCTGTTATCGAAGTTTCTGGTACTTGTTGAGAATACGTAAGCATTTTGTGCAACTGATGCTTGGTTACCCATACATAGTGAACAACCTGGAATCTCTGTTCTTGCACCAGCCATACCAAATACAGAGTAGTAACCCTCTTCTTGAAGAGTTTTCTCATCCATTTTAGTTGGAGGACAGATCCATAGTTTGTTAGCAACTGCACCCTCACCTCTTAAAATCTCAGCGTGAGCTCTGAAAAGACCAATGTTTGTCATACAAGAACCAACGAATACTTCGTCAATGTCAACTCTCATACCAGCTTCATGAATTTCAGTTAATGTTTTAACATCATCTGGATCATTAGGACAAGCTAGAATTGGCTCTTTAATTGCAGACATATCAATCTCAATAATAGCAGCATACTCAGCATCTTTATCAGCTTCTAACAACTCTGGGTTTGCAATCCATGCTCTCATTTTGTCAGCACGTCTTTGAAGTGTTGCAGCATCTTGGTAACCTTGAGAGATGAGTTCTTCAATAAGAACAATGTTTGACTCTAGGTACTCAATGATTGGCTCTTTGTCAAGCTTAACTGTACAAGCAGCAGCAGAACGCTCAGCAGAAGCGTCACTTAGCTCAAACGCTTGCTCACACTTAAGTTGCTCTAAACCTTCGATTTCTAGTACACGTCCAGAGAAGATGTTTTTCTTACCAGCTTTAGCCACAGTCAAAAGACCATCTTTAATTGCTTGGTGAGGAATAGCATTTACCATATCTCTAAGCGTAATTCCTGGTTGCATTTCACCTTTAAATCTTACAAGAACCGACTCAGGCATTGTAAGAGGCATCATACCTGTAACACCAGCAAAAGCAACAAGACCTGAACCAGCTGGGAATGATATACCAATTGGGAAACGTGTATGTGAATCTCCACCAGTACCTACTGTATCTGGAAGACACATTCTGTTTAACCATGAGTGAATTACACCATCACCTGGTCTAAGAATAAATCCTTTTCTCTCTGTCCAAAATTTTGGAAGAGTATGCTGAAGGTTAATATCTGCTGGTTTTGGGTAAGCAGCTGTGTGACAAAATGATTGGAGTACAAAATCAGAACCAAAGCTAAGTGCTGCAAGCTCTTTAATCTCATCTCTTGTCATTGGTCCAGTTGTATCTTGAGAACCAACTGTTGTTGCTACTGGCTCACAGTATACGTTTGGTTTAACACCATCAATACCACACGCTTTACCTACCATTTTTTGAGCAAGAGTAAACCCTTTACCATTGTCAGCTGGCATTGTTGGAACCATGAAAATATCTCCAGCATCCATATCAAGTGCTTCTCTAGCTTTTGCTGTAAGACCTTTACCAATGATAAGTGGAATACGACCACCTGCTCTCATTTCGTCTGGAAGTGTGTTTGGAGCAATTTCAAATTTAGAAACTACTGAACCATTTTTCTCAATTACACCATCAAAAGGTTTAACTGTAATAACATCACCAGTCTCTAACTCACCTACTGGTGCTTGAATAGGAATACATCCTGAATCTTCTGCTGTGTTAAAGAAAATTGGAGCAATAATATCACCAATTACAATACCACCCGTTCTTTTTCCTGGAATTCCTGGAATATCTTGACCCATGTGCCACTGAACAGAGTTAATTCCTGATTTTCTACTTGAACCAGTTCCTACAACATCACCAACATACGCTAAAGGGTAACCTTTTTCTTTAAGTTCTTTCATTGTATCTAATGGATTGTCCATTCTATTTACTAAGAAAGAGTTTGCATGTAGAGGAATATCTGCTCTTGTAAACGCTTCTGACGCTGGAGAAAGGTCATCTGTGTTTGTCTCACCAGGAATTTTGTAAACAGTTACTGTAATCTCTTTAGCCATCTCTGGTTTGTTATAGAACCACTCAGCATTTGCCCAAGACTCTACTACCTCTTTTGCTGTTGCATTTCCTGCATCCATCATTGCTTTTACATCGTTAAATGCATCATACATAAGAATTGTATTTTTAAGTTGTTCACCAGCTACTGCTGCAACATCTGCATCATTAAGTGCATTTACAAGTGGTTGAACGTTAAATCCACCAAGCATTGCACCTAAAATTTCACACGCTTTTGTTTTGTCAATAGTTGAACAAGTTGCGTTACCTTCTAAAATATCATTTAAAAATGCTGCTTTTACATAAGCTGCATCATCAACACCAGCAGGTACTTTTTCTGTAAAAAGTTCCATTGCATAGTCAGCATCTGCTACTGGAGACGCTTTAAGTAATTCTACTAATTCAGCTACCTGATCAGCTGTTAGTGCTAAAGGTGGAACACCAAGTGTTGCACGCTCTTCTGTATGTTTTCTATAATCGGCTAGTAATGACATTTATGTCTCCTATTAGGGGGTTATATTTGTGCCATATTCTATACTAATAGTAATTATAATGTCACTTTAATTTGCACTATTAAAGAAGTAGTTAAATTTATGTGTAGTTGGGTTACAAACCTGATTTTAGTAAAATATAAAGGTATCATTAATTTTCTATTAGATAAAATTGTACCCATTAATATAATTAACAGTTATAACAATAATAAGCAGGAGTAATAAATGAAAAAAGTTTTAGTTTTGGGTGGTGGTTTTGCAGGTGTTGAAGCAGCAATATATTTAAAAAAAGAGAATGACCTCGATGTCACAATGGTAAGTGATAGAGACTATTTCTATATCTACCCAACTTCTATTTGGATTCCAACAGGTGGAACAACTAAAGAAAATATTTCTGTACCTCTTGATCAAATTGCTGTAAAACATGGTTTTAAACTCATCATTGATCCTGTTGAAACATTTGATGCAAAAAACAAAAAAACAACTTTAGCTTCTGGAAGAGTACTTGAAGATTTTGACTACGTTGTTGTGGCTCTTGGACAAGGTAAAATGCCAGCAAAAGGTTTAGAAAACACTCTTTCTATTTGTGGAAAACCTGAAGAGGCTGTACTTTTAAAAGAGAGACTAGATGCACTTGTAGAAAAAGGTTCTGGAAAAATTGCTATGGGCTTTGGTGGAAATCCAAAAGATAGTTCAGCTGTTCGTGGAGGTCCTGCTTTTGAAGTACTATTCAATGTTCATACAATGTTAAAGAAAAAAGGTCTACGTGATAAATTTGACCTTATCTTCTTTGCACCAATGGAAAAACCTGGACAAAAAATGGGTGATAAAGCATTAGTAATGATGGACAAAATGTTCAAAATGACTAATATTTCTAAAAAAGTTGGTTCAAAAATTACCTCTTTTGAGACAGATGGAATACTCTTTGAAGATGGAGAAAAAATTGAATCAGACTTAACCATGTTCATCTCTGCTGGTAAGGGTCACCCTATTTTAGAAGCTTCAGACTTACCTCTAAGTGATGCTGGTTTTGTAGTAACCAATGAGTTTAACGAAATAGAAGGTTTTGAGGGTGTTTACGCCATTGGAGATTCTGCTTCACTAATGGGTCCACAATGGAGAGCAAAACAAGGACATGTTGCTGAGGTTATGGCTAAAAACATTGCTTACAATATTTTCCAACATTCACAAAAAATGCAATCTAAAAGATCATACATTGAACATCTAAATATCTTATGTGTCATGGACACAGGAGATGGTGCTGCTTTCGTTTACAGAAGTGATACCTCTGCAAAAATGATTCCTATGCCAATAGTAGGTCACTGGATGAAAAAAGGTTGGGGTTGGTATTGTAAAAATACTAAATTAGGAAAAATGTTCCGTTTACCAGGGATGTAGAAATTGATGTATATAAAACAAAAAATGTTTTATATACTTTTACTCCTCCAACATCCCTACTCTTTTGTCTGTCAAAAGTATTTTCATTTGGCTAATAGCTAACTCATTGAGCTTCTTTAGTCGTTTCTTTTGACTCATCTTCTCGGCTATAAACAGAGCATTCAATGTTTCAAGATTTGCCAAACATACTAACTGTGAAACATTGGCTTCATCTCTTATGTTTCCTTTTTTATTGCCACTCTTTTCTCTCCACTCCTTAGCTGTCATTCCAAAGAGTGCAACATTTAGAACATCTGCTTCAGAAGCATAAACAAAAGAGGTCTGTTTAGGTGTTAAAGTAGAAGGAATCAAATTTTCTTTTATGGCTTCTGTATGTATGCGATAGTTTATCTTGGTCAGGTTTCGTTTTATATCCCATCCAAACTGTTTCTCTTCTTGCTCTTTAAGTCGTTGAAACTCTTTTATGAGATAAATTTTAAACTCTGCACTTATCCACATACCAAACTCAAATGCTATATCCTTATGGGCATAAGTACCACCATATCGACCTGCTTTAGCTACTAATCCTATGGCATTTGTTTTTTTGTCCACTCTTTAACACTTATTTTATAGTTATTGAGTCCTGCCTTAGATGTAATTATGGCATATTCGCCATAATTAAAATCAGGGTTATGTATCTTCTCCCAAATACCAAGATACTCAACTGTATTTCTATTTCGTAACCAATCAGATATAAAGAAATCTCCATCTTTTGCTTTAATCATATCGGTTAAAGATATATAGTCATTTTCATTAACCGATATAACTGTTATCTCTTTCTCTTGCACTATTATCTTTGCCATATCAATACCTTTTTTGCTATTTTTATCATTTTAACAGAAAATAATATTTTTTATAAGAAATATGTCAAATTGTCATGTTTTAGGATTTTTCGTAGGGTACGGCTTTAGCCTACCATGAAATTAATGGCTAATAAAAATCAAATTTTTAAGAGATACAAAGATAAAGAAATTAAATACTTGCCTCTCCTCGTGGAGTTAAAAGAGCATTATCAAAAGATAATCTTCCGAAGCTAAAAAGCTAGGTCAATCTCTGGACAAGTAACAGATTCATAATATCACATTTCCTATTTTTTATCAAGATATACGAATCTTATGATTATTCATCTCGTCTCTAGGTATAAAGCCATGCCAATTGGGAATAATCGAATAAATATGTTTTGCTTGTTTGTATAATCAAAACGTAAAGAAAACTCCTCTTTCCATTTAAGTGTTAAAGAAGAGGGAACAACTATTAGAGAGATTTTTAACTCTTCACGTTTGTCTATCTCTTTGTATATCATTCCTGCTTCTATGGTCTTACCTAACCCCACCTCATCGGCAATCAATACACGGCTATTTTCAGAATTTAGAAATTTGATAAGTGGTTTATATTGGTGAGGTTCAGGGGTTAAACGGTTGGTGTTGTAGGAGTAGAGAATATCGGAGAGAGGTTTTTTAATAATGTTTAAAAAGATGGACTCTTTTAGCTCTTCTAAGCTAGAGAGCTTAACCGTTGAGCTTGGCTCTTCAAAGAGAATATCAGAAAGAGGAACATTTCGATCCTCTCCATCTATAAAAATCTCAGCATAACTATTAGCTTGACTTAGAACGATGACTTTTTGATTGGTTGGTTTGTAGATGGCTTTTTTCAAACTAATTCCCTATTTTTAGTTAATAGAGAATATTATAACAAAACTTAAAATTGCTACGATAACAATCGCCCAATATTTAATTAAGATTGGACTAAAGCATAATCTCTCTCTGCCCTTTGTTGTTTGGAGCAGAAAGTACACCCATCTCTTGAAGTTGTTCAATAATATTTGCAGAACGGTTGTAACCAATTTGTAGTTTACGTTGCAAGTAAGAGATAGAGGTCTTTTGGTCGCTTAAAATAATCTGTTTTGCATCTTCATACAACTCATCTAAGTCACCCTGAACACCAAGCCCTACTCTTGTGTCAGCTTCATCTTTTACTAAGTAACGTTCATCATACTCAGGAGCTCTCTGCTCTTTTAAGAACTCTACAATCTCTTCAATCTCATCTTCAGAGTTCCAAGGAGCGTGAATACGTACTAAACCATTTGTTCCTGGAGGAGTAAAGAGTGCATCTCCTTTTCCTAAGAGTGAGTCTGCTCCTAGTGCATCTAAGATGACCTTTGAGTCAATACGTTGTCCAACTCTGTAAGAGAGTCTTGATGGAAGGTTAGCCTTAATGAGACCTGTAACAACATCCACACTTGGTCTTTGAGTAGCCACAATGAGGTGAATACCCGAAGCTCTTGCCATCTGTGCAAGTCTTGCAATGGAGTACTCAACATCTTTACCACCGTTCATCATGAGGTCTGCTAGTTCATCAATGATGACTACAATAAATGGCATAGGGTCAAGACCTTTTTTCTTTGCTTTTTCGTTGTAGTTGTCAATATTTTTAGTACGACTTTCAGCCATCATTTTGTAACGACGCTCCATCTCTCCTACCATATTTGCTAAAGCTGCAATGGCTTTTGTCGCGTCGGTAATAACAGGAGTAATAAGGTGTGGAATATCATTGTAAATAGAAAACTCTAACATCTTAGGGTCAATCAGCATAAGCTTTAGAGAGTCTGGGTCGTTTCTGTAAAGCAATGAAAGAATCATGGCATTAATCCCCACCGATTTACCAGAACCTGTCGTACCTGCAATAAGCAAGTGAGGTAACTTCTTAAGGTCTGTTACAAATGGATTACCCACAATGTCTTTACCCATAGCAATGGTCAATGGCGACTTAGAGGTCATGAAGAGTTCACTCTCTAAAATATCTCTTAGGTAAATGGTGTCAAAAGTCTCGTTTGGAATCTCAATTCCAACAACATCTCGCCCTGGGATTGGTGCTTGAATACGTATGGTTTCAGCACGCAACGCCATTGCAAGGTCATCTTGTAAATTTAGAATTTTAGAGACTTTAACATTGGCTGCTGGTTTAAACTCAAAAGTCGTTACCAAAGGACCAGAGTAGATGTCCATTACTTCACCCGTAATCTTAAACTGCCCTAACTTGTCAAGAAGTTCATGCACCTTTCGGTCAATCTCCTCTTCGTTGATTTTTCTTGAAACCTTTGGTGCCTCTTCTAAGAACTCAAGATGAGGTAGTTCAAAATCTTCAGGCTCTTCAATTTCACCTTTTTCTATCTGTTCCATTAACTCACGGTTCTGTTTTAACTCATCAATAATCTTAGCTTTAGAGGCTTTCTCTGCAACAATACTCTCTTCGGTAATTGTCTCCTCTTCTTCAAATAACTCATCTTCATAATCATCTACTTCAATTTGCTCTTTTGGAACGCGTTTCTCTTTTTTAGTAGATTTTACTACCTGCATAGGTTCAATATCTAAATTACCCATATCATCCAAAGGACGATCTTCTAACATTGGTACATCTTCTGCAAACTCTTTTTTCTTTAAAGTTTTCTTTTTATGTGCTATTTTTCGTGGTGTTTTTTGTTTTACAGTTTTGGCTTTTGTACTTTTTCTAACTCTACCTTGTGAAACAATAGTGGTCATACTATCAGTACTTTTTTTATCGAAAAATGGATTTTCTATTTTGTTAGTTACAAAATTCCATAATGACTTACTCTTTTCAAAAAAAGTATTTTTATATTTCTGTAAATTTTTTATAAAACTTTTAACATCAGGAACTTCATTTAAAATTAACACTAAGGAGATTGCTGTGGAGAGTAACCAGAGTAACCACATTCCAGCTTTACCAATAAAAGGATTTAAAAAGTCATAAAGACTCAACCCAATGGATCCTGTTTTATAGATGTCAACTACTAATGTTTGAAACAATATAAATGAAATAAGTAGTAGTACCCATCCAGCATAAAACTCAACATCTTTTAAAAGATTTTTGTCTTTATATATACGATAAAGGGGATAGAGTAAAATAAGTAAATCTATATAGGCTAAATAACCAAAAAGTTTTATGTTTCCCTCACCATATAACTTTCCTATTTTTCCTACCATTTCAGTAGAGTGAAAAATAGTTGAAAATGCTCCAAATAAAAAAACAACTATAATAGTAAATATAAAAATATGCACCAAAACTCCTAAAATATTTGAAAAATTATAACATCATTTTAAGAGAAAAACCCCAAACATACTGCATTTTAAACGATTTTAAACAGTTTTTTTAAGAAATACTTGTTATTTTAAATAAATAATTGTAGAATTGACCATAAATATATTACAAAGGATGATTTAATGAAAAAAGCAGAGTTTATTGATGCAGTAGCAGAGAAGTCAGGTTTATCTAAGAAAGATGCAAATGAGGCATTAAATGCGATACTTGAAACAATTACAGAAGCACTAAAAGCTAAAAAAACTGTTAGTTTTATTGGTTTTGGTTCATTTACAACTGTAGAGAGAGCTGCTAGAGAAGCGAGAGTACCATTAACAGGTAAAACTGTTCAAATTCCTGCTAGAAATGCTGTTAAATTTAAAGTTGGTAAATCTTTAAAAGATACAGTAGCATAATTAACAATTATTTAAGTAACATCGCTGTATAATCGCATTCCAATTTAAATTGGAATGTGCCACAGTGATGGAACTGGTAGACTTGGTAGACTCAAAATCTTCTGCCTTAGGGCGTGTCGGTTCGAATCCGACCTGTGGTACCACATTTTTTAATCCCCAAATTTCTTATCTTATTTTCAAATTTAATTACTATTTTTCTGTTATAATTTTTAAAATTATATAATTAGGAATCTTATGAAACTTGTCGTTGCCATCTCAGGTGCATCAGGTATTGAGCTTGGAAAAAAATTTATTGACTATTTACCAAAAGAGATTGAAGTTCATCTTATTACAACAAACAATGCCCTTACCGTTAACCATTTTGAAAGACAAAATGTAACCCTTCATGAAAACTCAAACATTGCAGCATCCATAGCATCTGGCTCTTTTCAAGTAGATATGACGGTTATCATTCCTTGCAGCATGAATACTCTTGCTAAAATTTCATGTGGCATTGCTGACAACTTAGTAACAAGGGTAGCAGCTGTAGCACTTAAAGAGCAAAAGAAACTGCTTCTTGCTCCACGTGAAATGCCATTTTCAGCAATACCTTTAGAGAATATGCTGAAACTTTCTCGATTAAATGTTATTATTGCACCACCTGTCTTAGGTTACTACTCAGAATCTAGCACAGTTGAAGAGATGGAACGTTTTATCATTGGAAAATGGTACGATGTTTTAGGAATTGAAAATAATTTATATGAAAGATGGAGCTAACATGAGCAGATCAGCAATCTACCCTGGAACTTTTGATCCTTTAACCCTTGGACATTTAGATCTTATTGAACGTTCTTCTAAGATGTTTGATGAAATTATCATTGCCATTGGTGATAACCCTGACAAAAACCCTCTTTTTTCTATCTCTGAGCGTATTGACATGATAAAAAAAGCAACCGAACATCTCTGCAATATTAAACTCGTTACCTTTCACTCTCTCTTAATAGATTTAAGTAGAGAACTTGATACCAATATTATTATTAGAGGTATTCGTTCTGCTACTGATTTTGAATATGAACTTCAAATGGGATACGCAAATGTTGCTATGCAAAAAGAGTTAGAGACCATCTATCTTATGCCTTCACTTGAGTACTCTTATATCTCATCCTCTGTTGTTCGTACCATTTTAAAATTTGATGGAGAGGTTAACCACTTGGTTCCAAAGAGTATTTTAGAAGATGTAAAAAGAAAAGGTAAACAATAATGTATGTACTCTTTGAAGGCATTGATACTTGTGGAAAAAGTACACAGATAGAGCTTGTAGAAAAAGCATTTAACAATGTCGTAGTTACAAAAGAACCTGGAGGAACAGCTTTTGGTGTTCATGCAAGAGAACTTCTACTTCAAGACTCTCTCTCTTCAAAAAGAGCTGAACTTCTACTTTTCTTAGCAGACCGTGCTGAACATTATGAAGAAATTATTAAACCTAACAAGGAGAAACTCATACTCTCTGACCGTGGTTTTCTCTCTGGTATTGGCTATGCTTTAGCCAATGGTGACTTTGACTTTGAACACCTAGTAGAACTCAACAAGTTTGCCCTTGAAGAGCATTTTCCAGATTTGATTATTTTATTTATTACCAATATGGAGACGCTACAACAACGTACCTCTGAGAAAACATTAGATGGTATTGAACTTAGAGGTTTAGAGTACCTTATGTCGGTGCAAGACCACATGGAAGAAAGCTTGAAGAAACTAGATATTCCTTATTTGTTAGTTGATGCTACTGAGAGTATTGAAAATATTCAAAATGTTATTACTGAGAGAATAAATCAGTTGTAGGTGTGACCATGTCACACGCCAAATAAAAGTCTAAACCTCTATTACAACCCGAAAACCTACAAAATAGTTCCGAGAACTAGCCCCAAGATTAATACGTCTAGCACTTCTACAATTTTGAGGTTCTGCACTCCAAGCACCACCTCTTAGACTCATCCCTTTGTCACTCTGAATCTTATGATGTGTTCCATCTCTTGGAGTTACTTCATAATTCTGAGCATATCTGTCAAGTGTCCACTCCCACACATTTCCATACATATCATACAGACCCCAAGGATTTGGCTTTTTTGTCCCTATATTGTGTGTAACTTTTTCTGAGTTCTCTTTACACCAAGCATACTCACCCAAAAGTGTCTCATCATGACCAAAAAAATACTTCTGCGTTGACCCTGCTCTACAAGCATACTCCCACTCTGCCTCAGTAGGAAGCCGTACTATTTTTTCCTCACGTTCACTAAGCCACTTACAGTATGCTACAGCATCAAGCCAAGTAACACGACGTACAGGAACATCGACACCTAAATGTTCATGTTTCTCTTTTGGCATCTCAACTCCTATTGCTTGTGCATATAACATGTAGTCTTCTACCGTTACTTGGTATTTTGACATGAGAATGTCATAGTCAATGGTCACTTCATGTACAGGCATCTCATTTAACATATATTCACTACCCATTAGGAATGTTCCTCTTGGGATTTTTATGTAGTTTTCTTTTATCATTTTTTCTTCTTTTATTAATTCTTTACATCATAACACAATTAATATTATGACAAAAACTTTAAATTAATTACTTTAACTTTTACTGTAACCTCTTCTATTTTCTCTTTTTCCAAATCAACCAAATATAAAACATCATAAGGAACCATATAACCATTTTCAAGCTTAGCAACCCCTGCACTCATCGCTGATGATATGTGTCTAATACATAGTTTATAGGCTTCTGTACTGCCGTCTGTATTGTAAAAAAGTTGTTTATCATGATTTTGAATTATCTCTTTAAATTTTTCGGTCATTAATTCTCTTTATATAGTTTATATTTTTCTACTATTTTATCAAATTAACAGTATAATTCCAAAAAAATATAGGAACAAATAATGATAAATGCACTTCGAGGAATGAAAGACTTAACTTTTGAAGAGAGTGAACGCTTTGTGCATATTGTTAATACAGCAACTAAAGTAGCCAAAAAGTATGGTTACTCATACATAGAGACTCCTATTTTAGAAGAGACAAAACTTTTTAAACGCTCGGTTGGTGAGAGTTCTGACATTGTTGGAAAAGAGATGTACCAGTTTATGGACAAAGGTGACAACGATGTCTGTATGCGTCCAGAGGGAACAGCTGGTGTGGTTCGTTCTTTCGTTCAAGCCAAACTAGACAGAAGACAAAACGAAAAATTTAAGTTTTTCTACTATGGTCCAATGTTTCGTTATGAACGTCCTCAAAAAGGTCGTCTAAGAGAGTTTCACCAGTTTGGTTGTGAAAGTTTTGGAGAGGCTTCTGTTTACGAAGACTTTACCATTATCTCTATGATTGGTGACATTTTTAAAGAGCTTGGTATTGGTTATGATTTACAGATTAACTCTCTTGGTTGTCCAGAGTGTATGCCTCCTTATAGAGAGAAACTTATTGGATTTTTAACAGCATGTAAAGATGAACTCTGTGAAGATTGTAATCGTCGTATCGGTACAAACCCTATTCGTGTTCTTGACTGTAAAAATGAGAAGTGTCAAACCCTTTTAACCAACTCACCAAAACTCATAACTAATCTTTGTGAAAATTGTGACTTTGACTTTAAAAAACTTACTCAACTGCTTGATAAAGCAGGTATTGGCTATGAAGTAGATACTCACTTAGTTCGTGGTCTTGACTACTACTCTAAAACGGCTTTTGAGTTTGTAAGCAATGAAATTGGAGCTCAATCTGCCATTGCTGGTGGTGGACGTTACGATAAACTTGTAGAGTTTTTAGATGGTAAACCTACGCCTGCTGTTGGTTTTGCATTAGGAATGGAGCGAATTATGGACTTGGTTCAAATGCCAGAAATTGAACGTGAAGGGTACTACCTTGGTGCTATGGATGAAGAAGCTATAGACACACTGTTTCCTCTTGCTTCTGCAAAAAGAGCTACCCAAAAAGTAAGCGTTGAGTATGCTCCGAAGAAGCTCAAAGCCCACCTAAAAAATGCTGACAAGGTCAATGCTCGTTACTGTGCTGTTATTGGTGAAGATGAACATAAAAACGGAACTATTTGGGTTAAAGATTTAGTTGAAAAAACCGAAGAGACCATAGCTCAAAAAAAATTTTAATCTTTACCTCTTCTATACTTGAAATAGTCTTAAGTTTTTTAAACAATATTTTATATAAAGACGATATTATGTATGGAAGGATTTTGTATGAAGAAAAATATTTTAAAAATAATTTTTGTAATATCTTTTTTTATTTTAGGTTGGATGGGACACTCTTTTTATCAACAAAAGCAAAAAGAGTCTTCTAAGCCTAAAAGCACAACTATTGTTAAACCCCTTACTATCCTAGAAAAAATCAAAGCTAAAAAACAGTTAAATGTTATTATTTTAAATGCTCCTACTGTTTACTATGTCGGTGCTGATAACTACCAAGGATTCGAATATGACCTAATTTCTGCTTTTGCAAAAAGTATTAATGTTAAATTAAATTTAACTGTTGTGCATACCATTAAAGAAGCGTTAGAACTTACACGAAAAAATATTGCTGACATTACAGTAGCTTCTCTAACTGCAACAAAAGAGAGAGAAAAAGAGTTTAAGTTTGGTCCCTATTACCATAGTATAACCGAACAGCTTATTTGTCATAAAAGTCTATTTAAACAAGATCATATACCTCAAAGTATTGATGAGTTAGTTGATTTAAATATTACAGTTGCTAAAGATACCAACCATGAAGCAACACTAAATAAGATTAAAAATAAAATTGAAAAGTTTGATTTTAATACAACAATTGACTTTTCTACGGAAGAGCTACTCTATAAAATTTGGAAAAAAGAGATAAATTGTACAGTTGCAGACTCTCATGCATTTATGATTAGTCAACGCTATTACCCTGAATTAATACGTGTTATGAACTTAAGTGAAAGAAAAAATCTAGGTTGGATCATACAAAAAGGAGATAATTCACTAAGTGATGCTCTTTTTAGATGGTTAAACAAATTTGAACGTTCAGGGAAAATGGCTGAACTCAATGGCTTTTACTTTGATTTTCTAAATATTTTTGACTATTATGATACAAAAATATTTCATAAACGCTTAAAAAGTACTCTACCAAAATATGAAAAATATTTTAAAAAAGCTGGAAAAAAATACCATATTCCATGGGTCATTTTAGCAGCACAATCTTATCAAGAATCACATTGGAATCCAAATGCAAAAAGTTTTACTGGAGTTCGTGGTATGATGATGCTTACAAACAATACAGCTAAACTTCTTGAAGTTAAAAATCGTATTAATCCTAAAGAGAGTATATTTGGTGGAGCTAAATATTTTGCAATGATGAGAAAAATTTTTCCAAAAGAGATAGAAGGAAAAAATCTTTGGGCATTTACTCTTGCTGCATACAACGTTGGTCTAGGACATATTTATGATGCACAAAAACTTGCCAAGAAACTCAATAAGAATCCATATTCATGGAAAGATTTAAAAACAGTACTTCCTTTACTATCTCAAAAAAAATATTATAAAAATTTAAAATATGGTTATGCAAGAGGAACTGAACCTGTGCGTTATGTTGATGCTATTCAACACTACTATGACATCATTGTTCAAAGTAAAATGCCAAAAGTCAAAACTCTACCTAAAAGTGAATCTAACACTACAAAAGATAGCAATAATACAAAGGGAACCATATAAAAAAGAAAGTATAATTTTGTATTAATTTTTAATATATTTTAGGGAGTTACCGATGAAACTTGGCGTAAATATAGACCATATTGCTGTTTTAAGAGAAGCAAGAAAAATTGCTGATCCTAATCCACTTGATGCTTTAAGTATTGTTAAACGTGCTGGTGCTGACCAGATTACTATTCACTTACGTGAAGATAGACGGCATATACAAGATATTGATGCACTGAACATCATCTATCACTCTTCTCTACCCATTAATCTTGAGTGTGCTTTAGCCCCTGAAATTATTGATATTGTTTGTGAACTACAGCCCCATAGAGTCACTCTTGTTCCTGAAAAACGTGAAGAGGTTACCACAGAAGGTGGGTTAGATATTTTTTCTAATGCTGAACAACTTACAAAAACCATTCGAAGACTACACCAACACGAAATTGATATTTCACTTTTTATTGACCCAACTTTAGAAAACATTGAAATGTCTCAAAAATTAGGTGTTGAATGGATTGAGTTTCATACAGGTAAATATGCAAATATATATGCAATGCTCTTTTCAAATTTAGGAAATACTCATCACTCTATTAAAGAACTTGAACTACCACGGAATAAATTGAGTCAAATGTTAGAAGAGGAGCTAACACTCTTACGTTCTCTTTCATGTGATGCAATGGAGCTTGGTTTAAAAGTTGCAGCTGGTCATGGACTAAACTATCACAATGTTACAGAAATTGCTGATATAGAGACTATTGAAGAGCTAAATATTGGTCAAAGTATTATTGCACGTTCAATTTTTACAGGTCTTGAACAAGCTATTTTAGATATGAAAACACTACTTATTAGATAAAATAAAAAAGGAATTAATTTGAATAGAATATTACAAATGTTAGAGCTACAACAGGAGTTAAATGATGCAACAAATGGTCTAAACTGGGAAGATGGAACTACCAAAAATGGTAAAAAAATTGATTGGAGACGTTGTATCTATCTAGAAGCAGCTGAACTTGTTGAATCTTACCCTTGGAAGCATTGGAAAAATATTGATGCATCTCCTGACTACGCAAATATTAAAATAGAAATTGTAGATATTTGGCACTTTGTAATGTCCGAAGCACTACGTCTTTACAAAATTGAGAATTTAGGTTCTATCTCAGATATTGCAATAACTGTTACAAAAATGCAAGGATTTAATGAGTTCTTAAACGCTGAACAAGGGAAACAACTTGATGTTTATGAAGAAATCTCTTTAGTAGAAGATATGATAAAAATACTTTTCTGTGAAAGTGACATCAACTCGCTACTTATCTCATTTTTAACAATGGCATCTAAATTAAACCTCAAACTTCCAGAATTATATGAACTCTATATAGGAAAAAATATTTTAAATAAGTTTAGACAAAATCATGGATATAAAGAAGGTTCTTACATTAAAGAGTGGAATGGAAAAGAAGACAACGTTATTATGCAAGCAATCTTGGCTTCAAAAAGTGATATTACCCCAGAAGCACTCTATGTTGCTTTAGAGCTAAAATACCCTAAAGCATAAAATAAAACATGTACCTCTATGGTACGTGTTTCATTAAATCTACTGTTGTAACACCATTACCAACTGAAACTTCTCTAACTAAACGTACTGTTTTTGATCCAGAAAAACCACACTCTTCAGCACACTTCATGGTTCCAACTAAATAGTACTCACCTTTAGGTACACCATAAAAATCAAATTTACCAGAATTATCAGAATAGGTAAATTTCATATAATTATAAAGTCTTTTATCTGTTTTTGAAAGTTTATAACCACCTAGATAACTCTCTTGATACCATTGTCTCGAATATGAAGTAACTGGATTTAACCATAATTTTAATTTTCCTCCAGTAACTTTTTCAGATGTATATGAATTTTCTAAATAAATTTTTCCACTTACTGTACTTCTACCTCTTTTTTTAACATATTTATACTCTTCTACTGGAAAAGGCATACGCTCTATAAGTTCATCAGAAGAATGCACTTCAGTAAGATTTTCATCTCCATAACCATCAACCATTTCACCTAAAGATGGACTATTAACAGGGACATCAACTCTATTACCAAGACCGGAATTATTACCATTTCTGCCCAATAAAATTTCTTCTCTAATAACAGCTCTTTTTACTGGCGTAGTTACCGATCTATGTACACTATTCGCTCCTGGTTGAACAATAATAGTACGTTCACTACATCCAACTAACCCCAAAATAGTTAATGATAGCAAAGTATATTTAATTGTTTTTCTACACATTTAATCTCCTAATATTATGTTAAAAGTCTATTTACCTAAACAGAACTCTCCAAACATTTTATCTAAAATTTCTTCAGAATCATATGGTTTAGAGATAGAACTAAGTGCTGTAATCGCATCTTGAAGATGATAAGAGAAAAACTCTAACTCACCTAAAAGCAGAGGTTCTTTTGCTTCTAATATAGCTTGTTTTGTTTTTTGAACAGCCTCAATCTGGCGTGTAGAGATCAACATTAACTCTTCATCTTGTCCAATACTATTGAAAAATTCTTCTAATCTATTGGTTAACTTCTTAAAATCATTCTTAGCAGATACATCAATAGTATTAAATCCTTTTAATGGATTTAAATCTAAAAGTGGTTCTAAGTCAGACTTATTAAGTGTAACAATCAGCTCTTTATCTTCTATAGCATTAATAATTTCAAGAATCTTTTCATCTTCTTCATCAAACTCTCTACTTAAATCAAAAAGAGCAATAACCACATCTGCATCTTCAATAGATTCCAGTGAACGCTCTACTCCAATTTTTTCAATACTGTCTCGTGCATCACGAATTCCAGCCGTATCAATAAGACGTATAATATGTGTCCCAATACGTACCTGCTCTTCAATAGTATCCCGTGTGGTTCCAGCTATATCACTTACAATAGCTCTATCATGTGCTAAAAAGCCATTTAGAAGTGAACTCTTACCAACATTTGGTTTTCCTATAATAGCAACTCTAAAACCTTCTATAAGACCTTTACGACGATGAGAAGCATCTACAATGTTTTCTATCTTTAAAACTAATGCATCTAACTGTGTTATAATATTAGCCAAAATATCTTCGGGAATATCCTCTTCAGCATAGTCAATCATAACCTCAGAGTAAGCAGTTGCACGAAGCATTGCTTCCCTACTTTCATCAATAAACTCTTTTAAATCACCTTTGAGTTGTTTTGCTAAAATTTTTGCAGCATCAACAGACTTTGCTTCAATAAGTTTAGCAATCGCTTCTGCTTTTGTTAAATCTATTTTTCCATTAAGAAAAGCACGTTTTGAAAACTCCCCTGGTTCAGCCAAAACTGCTCCATGAGCTAGAAGTGTCTCCAGAATCTCTTGTGCAACAATCATTCCACCATGACATTGAAACTCAACAATATCTTCACCAGTAAAAGAGTGTGGGTTTTTAAAATAGATAAGAATAGCATGATCAATTAAATCATTATCTTTATTATAAAGAGAAGTTAAATGTGCATGTCTTGGTTGAATATTATCTTTCTGAGAAATAATTTTAGCAAGAGTAAGTGATAAAGCACCACTTACTCGTATAATAGAAATTGAAGAAATACCACTTGCCGTAGCAATGGCAGCAATTGTATTAGACATTAAAAATTAATCACTTTTTCGTGTATTGAATTTATTAATAATAATAAACTTTTTACCATCTTTACCTGTTTTAATCGCAATATATTTATCCGGGAACATTGCACGTAACTTCTCTAATGCAATTTGAACTAAGATTCCATCAAGAGGCTTAGTCTTACCTTTTCCATGTTCAAGAATATGCTCAGCAATTGGTTTTAAATAGTTGTCAATCATCTCCTCTTGTGCTTGAATAAACTCTGCAATTTCAAGTTTAATATAGAGATTATATTGTGCATTAATCCAGTTAAATAACATATATGAAAGAGCATTATATCTATATCCCTCTTTACCAATAAGTAACGCTGCATCTTCACCATCTATAAAAATATGAGCTATACCATTAAAAACATCTACTTCAACAGTATCAATTTCAAAACAAGCAACTTTCATAAGCTGTTGAATTTTCTCTTCAATCTCTATAGATCTTTCTCTATTCTCTGGAGTATCTCTATCATCATCAAAAATAACTTCTTCTTTTTCTTCAACTAAATTTTCTTCTGAAGTTTCACTGAAAAATCCATCTACTATTTCATCTTTTTTCTCAACTGTAACATTTGAAAAGTCAATACTTCTTTCTTCTTGAGTAATCTCTTCTATTTCTTTAGAAACAACAACCTCTTTTTCCTCAGTTATTGTTTCAACAGGAGATTGTTCAATTTTTTCTTTTTTCTCTATTACTTTATCTTGAACAATACTCTTCTTAACAGCTATAATAATAGCTGTCTTTTTAAAAAGTCCCATCACACCAGAGGTTGGATGTTGTACTATTTCATAATTTATCTCTGTAACAGAACAAGATAATTCTTTTGCTGCCTTGCTGTAGGCTTCTTCTAATGTGTCAGCTTCAATTCTTTTCATTTGCATCTCCTCAATATCCCCAATATCTTATATTTTATTTTTGTAATGCTACTTTAGCAGCTTTTTGTTTTTCGTATGCTCTATTAATAATAATTTGTTGCACAATTGTAAATACGTTGTTCACTAACCAATAAAGTACCAATCCAGCAGGGAATGTTAAGAAAAACAGTGTCATTACCACTGGTAAAAATTGGAAAATTTTCTGTTGCATTGGATCAGTCATTGTATTTGGTGTCAATTTCTGTTGATACCACATAGAAGCACCCATCAAGATAGGTAATACATAAAATGGATCTTGAACTGAAAGATTATGAATCCATAATGCCCACTCTGCACCTTGTAACTCTACTGAGTTTAGAAGAACACGATAAATACCAAAGAAAATTGGAATTTGTAAAATCATTGGAAGACATCCACCCATAGGGTTTGCTCCATTCTTTTTATACATCTCCATCATTTTTGCATTCATCTTTTGTGGATCTTTTCCATACTTCTCTTTAAGTGCTTTCATCTGTGGTGCAAGATCTTTAAGCTTTTGCATAGACATCATACCTTTGTATGAAAGAGGGAAAAGTACAAGTTTTACAAGTAACGTAAAGAGTACAATTGCCCATCCCCAGTTACCAATATGATTATGGAACCATTGAAGAAGTTTAAACATAGGTTTTGAAAGGAAAGTCACCAATCCGTACTCAATTGCATCTGTCAACTTAGGATTAATATTTTCTAAAATATTTGACTCTTTAGGTCCAAGATATCCATGTAAAGCAAAAGATTGTTCACCTTGTACAAAAACTAAAGCATTTTCATCTTTAGTAACTTGTGTATAAATATTCAATGGTTTTTCGAAATTATATAAGATAGAAGTGAAGTATCTATCAAATGAAGATGTAAATTCAACATTTGGAATGGTTAAATCTTTCTCTGCATCACCATCTTCTATAATTTCAATCTCACCATTACTTTTCTTAATCATAATACCTTGAACAACCATATATCTTGTATGATCAGCACTTGGTCTCTCACCCGTCATAACAAAATACTCTTCTGGAGTAGAAAGATTTATATTAATGTCATAATGACCATCTTTATAAAAAGTTAACTCTTTAGTCACCGTTGTTGAACTTAACTTTTGAGTTAATATCAACTTTCCTACTCCTGAATTTAAATCAACAGTTGAAGTTGATGCACTATATGGTGTTTTAAGTGCTTCTGCATTTAAATTTATGTCAGCAAAACGAATCTCTAAAGGTTTAACCCATAAAGGATTCAAAAGTTCTAACTCTTTTCCTTCATATTCGTATTTTTTCTCTAACATTGTTACTTGAGCAATACGTCCCAATTCATCAATACTATAAACAAATCTATCAGAAGTAACTGTAGATAATGCTTTTACTTTTGAAAGAGGTGCAGAAGAAGAAGTAGCTGGTACTTGTGTTGATGGTGCTGTATTTTTAACAATTTGTGGTGTCGCTTGTACACTGTTAACTGTTTGATTAGCATCAAGAGTTGATGGAGTCTTTGGCATAAAGAAGTCAAAAGCTATAAATACTATGAATGACAATGTCAATGCAAGTAAAAGCCGTTTTTGAAGATCGTTTTGTTGTTCCACTAGAAATTACCTTTTTTATTCTTTAATATATTAAATATTTACTTTTATGTTAAATTATATTAATATTTTAAGAATTATATTTAAATTAATAGGTAAATTATATCAAAAAGTGTTTAAAAAAATCATTGTATCAACACTTTTAAACGCTTTAATGCTTTAATTATCTCTT
>Ga0256827_10000577_pt1 | contig 22919 bp, 24 predicted proteins | sample CV84metaG_FD_185977 | JGI IMG/M metagenome (GOLD analysis project Ga0256827, IMG submission 185977) | Hydrothermal vent microbial communities from East Pacific Rise, Pacific Ocean - CV84 | ecosystem: Environmental > Aquatic > Marine > Hydrothermal vents | place: Pacific Ocean: East Pacific Rise... | reverse complement strand
AATGCTTTAGCTGCTGCCATTTTCATATTTTCTGTAATTTTTGTAGCACCAACATCTAATGCACCTCTAAAGATAAATGGAAAACCTAAAACGTTGTTTACTTGGTTAGGGAAGTCACTTCGCCCTGTTCCTGCAATAATATCTGGTCTAACTTCATGAACTTTGTCAGGTGTAATCTCTGGTGTTGGGTTAGCACAAGCAAAGATAATTGCATCTTTTGCCATTGTCTTTACCATATCTTGTGTTACAAGATTTCCAGAAGATAGACCAAGCATCATATCTGCATCTTTTAGTGCATCTTCTAATGTTCTATCTTCTGTATCTATTGCAAATGCTTGTTTATACTTATTAAGGTCATCTCTACCAGAGTGAATAACACCTTTAGAGTCAAGCATTACAATATGTCTAACACCTAAATTTTTATACATATTTGCACTTGCAATACCAGCAGCACCAGCACCAATTACAACAACTTTTATATCTTCTATATTTTTATTAGCTAAATCAACAGCATTTAAAAGACCTGCTGATGTGATAATAGCTGTACCATGTTGGTCATCATGGAATACTGGAATATCTAGTTTCTCTTGTAAAATTCTCTCTATTTCAAAACATCTAGGAGCTGATATATCTTCTAAATTGATTCCACCATAAGTATCAGAGATAGCAGAACATACATTAACAATTTCATCAACTTCATGAACATTCAATATAACATCAACAGCGTCAACATTTGCAAAGTTTTTAAATAGAACAGCTTTACCTTCCATTACAGGTTTACCTGCTAATCCTCCAATATTTCCTAATCCTAGAACGGCTGTTCCATCAGAAATTACAGCGACAGTGTTACCTTTGTTTGTATATTTATATGCTAATTTTGGTTCTTTTTCAATTTCTAAACAAGGGTAGGCAACACCAGGTGTATATGCCATTGATAACTCTTTTTGCGTTTTACATGGTTTGGTAATTTCGGTAGCAGTTTTTCCATTGATATGATACTCAAGACACTCATTTTTAAATTTATCCACGGGTTTTTCCTTAAAATTTTTCAAATGAAATTTTAGCATAATAAAACATAAGTTCTCTTGTATTAAGATAGAGAAAAATTAAGAAATATCACTCTTTTGAAATTTAACGATAAAATATTTTAAAATTATATTTTTTTATCTTTTTCTATTTATGCTACAATAATTATTTTAGATTTAGAATATTATATAATAAAAGGATTATTTTAAAATGAGACTAAAGAGTAGTAAAATTATAGAACGCAGGAAAAAACGACAGTTTATACCTGCAATATATTTTATATTAGAGTTGATATTTATGTGGTTGGTTTTAACTATTTTACAAGTAAGCTTTAATCCTATAGATTGGGAAATTTGGAGTCAAGTTGTTATGTTATTATTTAGTTCTTATGCTTTTTTTAAAATGATACATATTTATAATAGACAAAAAAATTATGATAAAAGTGATTAATTGAGAAAATATATGTTGGTGACCCCTAGGAGACTCGAACTCCTGTAACATGGATGAAAACCATGGATCCTAACCGCTAGACGAAGGGGCCAACATAATAAAAAGAAAGCTAAGTTTCAAAAATGGTGACCCCTAGGAGACTCGAACTCCTGTAACATGGATGAAAACCATGGATCCTAACCGCTAGACGAAGGGGCCATTTAATAACTTAGTGACGGAATTATAGCAGAGAATACTTAAAATAAAATTAAATATATAAAAAATATCTTTTGTTGATTTTTAGCTATAATTTTTTCAAAAAAAGGATAAACAAATGATACAAAAAAATTTTATTTTAATAACATTATTTTTTCTACTTAATGGTTGTTCTACACTTACACCTAAAACTCAAGAGAGTGCTTTTATTGTTATGAAGACACCAAAATTTAAATATGCAGATATGGGGTTTATTACTACTGCTTCAACAGTTAATGTTGAGATATATGGAGCAGGTCAACCATTAATGAGTTTAGAGATTAATGGTATGAATGTCTGTATGTCGACCTTTAAATGTCTAGAGAAAAAAGATTTTAATGCAGAGGTTCTCTCCTCCTCTTATCCTGATACTCTACTCGAAAATATTTTTAGGGCAAAACCTATTTTTAATAAAGAGAATTTAGTTAAAACGAAAGATGGGTTTAGTCAAAAATTGACAAAAGATAATGAATATGATATATCCTACTCTATTAAGGGAAATCAACGAATTTTTCGTGATACTTTAAATAAAATTTTAATAAAAGTGAGAGAACAGTAGATGAAGTTTGTAGGTTCGCATGTAAGTGCAAGTGGTGGAGTTGATAATGCTCCTCTTAATGCAATGAAGATTGGAGCAAAAGCTTTTGCTCTTTTTACAAAAAATCAGAGGCAGTGGAAATCAAAGCCTTTAGAAGAGAAGATGATTGCAAGTTTTAAAGCCAATTTAGAGAAGTCGGGTATTTTACCTAAACATGTTTTACCCCATGATAGTTACTTAATAAATTTGGGACATCCAGAAATTGAAAAATTAGAGAAGTCAAGAGATGCATTTATTGATGAGCTTCATCGTTGTGAAGAGCTTGGTTTAGAACTACTCAATTTTCACCCTGGAAGCCATTTGGTAAAAGTGGGTAAACGTGACCCTGAATATCATGAAAAGATTATGGAAGCAGAGCTAGTCTGTTTGGATGTGATTGCCGATTCACTTAATTTAGCTATAGAGGCTACTAAAGGTATGAATGTAAAGCTAGTTATTGAAAATACAGCTGGGCAGGGGACAAATATGGGATATAAGTTTGAACATTTGGCTCATATTATCTCTAAAGTAGAAGATAAGAGTCGTGTAGGGGTCTGTTTGGATACATGTCACACCTTTACAAGTGGTTATGATTTAAGAACTCGTGAAGCTTATGATGAAACAATGGATGAGTTTGAGCGTTTGGTAGGGTTTGAGTATCTAAGTGGAATGCATATTAACGACTCTAAACCAAAATTAGGAAGCCGTGTAGATAGACACCACTCATTAGGAGAGGGAGAGATAGGATTAGATGCTTTTAGGTTTATTATGAATGATAAACGTATGTGTGATATTCCTCTTATTTTAGAAACGATAGATGACTCTATATGGGATAGAGAGATTGAGATGCTCTATACTATGGTTGAAAAATAGTATATTTTAGTTTTTAAATATAAGAAGCTATAATGGAAGCTAAATAAAAAATAAGGAGCAGAAATGAGACAAATTGTTAAGACTATTGCAATAGTTACACCACTTCTATTTATAGGGTGTGGAGATAGCCTAAGCCAACCAAGCACAGAAGAGGTAAAAGGTGGAGAGTTATTGGTCAATTTTCCAGGGGTAGCGATAAAAGGAAGTCTACTTGAAAAAGGTCTCATTGATGCCAATCAAACAGTTTATGGATATAAGGCATATAAGATACCTTATACCACAAGGGATGAAGAGGGGAATGAGGTTAAAGTCTCTGGACTCTTTGTTATTCCTACTGGTCTACCCGAAGTTGTTCATACCACATTGGGGTTATCTATGGTAGCTGATGATCATGGAACAATTTTTGCCAATAGAGAAGCCCCTTCTGTTATTGCAGATAGTAGTGGAGCTCCTGATGGTGCATCTATTATTACAACTTCTTTGGGTGGGTTTGCTACGTTGCAACCAGACTATATAGGTTTTGGAGACTCTAATAGTCATTATCATCCATTCATATTAAAAGACTCTTTAGCTAATTCAACAGTAGATTTTATTAAACAAGTTAAGATATTCTCTAAAGATAACAATATTACACTAAATAATCAACTTTTTTTAACAGGTTACTCTGAGGGTGGTTATGCCTCTATGGCAACATTGAAAAAGATAGAAGATGAACAGATAACTGAGTTAAAAGTAACTATGACAGCCCCTATGGCAGGACCTTATGCATTAAAAGCGATGGCAGATGGGGTATTAAGCCAAGCAAAATTGGGTGTTCCTTCATTTATGGCAAATGTTGGTTATGCATATGCCAAAGCTAATAATAAAGAGATTAGTTCTATAATTAATGAACCTTATGCCTCTAAATTACCAACTCTTTTTAATGGAGATTTAGAGCGTACAGAGATAGACCCTCAATTAACTCAAGATACTACAGGAGAGAGTGGTCTTTTTGTGCAATCTCTTGTTTCAGATTATTTTAAAAGTGATACCAATTGGTTTAAAATGGCTGTTACAGAAAATAGTCTTCATAATTGGATTCCAACTACACCTGTTCGTTTGGTTCATTGTGAGGGAGATGATGTTATTCCTTATGCTATTGCAGAGTTGACTGAAGGTACAATGAAGGCAATGGGTGCAACCAATGTGGCTATTGTTCCTGTAGAGAAAACATTAGGGTTAACTGATAAAGTAGGTCATGGTTCTTGTGGCTCTTTTGCATATAAGGTAGCAACAGGAATGTTTGCAGAAGTTAGAAAACAGACTATTGGATATTAGGAGTTAATGATGAAAAAAATTATACTATTAAGCGTTATAACAAGTTCTTTTATAGTGGCAGGTGCATATAAAGTACCAGAACAATCAGTTAACTCTATGGCATTAGGAGCAGCATATGTTGCCCATACTGATGGAGCAGATACAGCCTATTTTAACCCTGCTAATATGGCATTTATGGAAGATAAGCAGTTTGCAGAAGTAGGGCTTACTTGGGCTCATCTTCCTCGTAATAAATTTGAAGGGATGCAAGCTTATTCTGCAACTGATGTTCAAGTAGCTAATAATAAGTCAGAGATAGAGAATCTTCAACTTCCATTTATTCATTATGTGGCTAAACCGATGGGTGCATTAAGATGGGGTGCAAGTATGACTGTTCCAGGTGGATTAACTAAACGTTGGGACAGTGGACACCAAAAGGTTTCAGCCGAAGAGTTTACCTTAAAGATTGTAGAGGTTAATCCAGTAGTCTCTTATAAAGTTTCAGATAATTTTGCTGTTGGTGGTGGTTTAAGATTTATCTATTCTGAAGGAAAAGTATATAGTGATGGTGAGGCAATTAAACCATTAAAGCGTGAGATGGAGGGAGATACATTAGAGTATGGATATAACTTAGCAATGAGTTATAGACCAACTTCTGATATTAATATGGCTGTAACATATCGTTCTAATATTGATCTGAAAGAGGAGGGAGATGCAAATCTTTATCTATTTGGTTCTGGTAATCAGTACTCTGCAGATGTAACTGTTCCTCTACCTGCTGCTTTAAATATAGCTGTAAGTAAAACATGGCAAGATAAGTATACTGTTGAGTTAAATTATGAAAGAACTTACTGGTCTGCCTATAAAGAGTTAGATTTTAACTATGGGAATGCAATTCAACCTCTTCTTGTATCATCATTTGATGACTCTAAGCCTAAAAAATGGAATGATACCAATACTTTTAGAATAGGGGTAACAGCTGAAGTAACACCAACAATAACTCTAATGGCAGGATATGCCAAAGATGATACACCTATTGATAAAAAGTATATATCATATGAGTTACCTGATTCTGATGCTGATATTTATAGTTTAGGTATTCGTATTAAAGCTAATGAAAACCTCTCTTATGGTGTAGCATATCTTCATGATGAGAAAGAGTCTTTTTCTTTAGATGCTGGTGAGAACAAAAATGGAATTATTGGTAAATTCTCTGGAGGTGGAGCAGACTTATTTAGCATGGGTCTCTCTTATAAATTCTAAAATGGATTATAAATTTTCTAGTTTTTATGATTTAATTAGAACCCAAGCAAAAGAGAAAAAGAGTAAAACAGCTCTTTTTGTGGGAGAAGAGAAGATAAGCTATAGAGATATTCATGCAAATGTAGATAGACTATCAGCCTATTTTAGTAGTAGAGGTATTATTAAAGGCGATAGGGTAGCTCTTTTTATGCGTAACTCTGCAGAGTTTATCTATACCATCTTTGCTCTCTCTAAATTGGGAGCAGTTTCTGTACCTATTAATACCTTTTTAAAAGAGGCAGAGTTGGCATATATTTTAGAAGATTCAGGTGTAAAAGCTTTGGTCTCTTCAGTTGTACATGATACTATTGTCTCTAGTGATGAGGTGCAAGAGTTATTGGAGTTTACACTTTGGGAGGGTGGTTACAAAGGTAACTCTCCTCGTCATATTTCTTTTGAACAGGCTCTTAGTTTTCCTGAAAGTATAGAGGAGAAAGTAATAACTATAGAAGATTTGGCTGTTATTATCTATACATCAGGTACAACAGGTAAACCTAAAGGGGCGATGTTGAGTTATAAAAATATCTTCTCTAATGCTCATGGTGGTTTAATTCATGTTAAAGGTAGTTCAAAAGATAGATTGATTGTATTTTTACCAATGTTTCATTCATTTACATTTTCGATAGGTGTAATTATGCCTCTATATGCAGGAGCAAGTATGGTAATTATTCAGTCTCTTAAACCTTTTAGTAATATATTTAAACAGGTATTAGTTAAACGTGTAACTATTTTTATTGGTATTCCTGATGTCTATAATGCACTTGTTAAAGCCAAACTTCCTTGGTACTTTATGTGGTTTAATAGGGTTAGAATTTTTGTCTCTGGTGCAGCTGCTCTACAGCCTAAAACATTGGATGCAATGAGTAATAAATTTAAAAGAGCCAAATTACTAGAGGGTTATGGTCTAAGCGAAGCTTCTCCTGCTGTCTGTATCAATCCTATTGTAAAACAGAAAGCCAAATCGGTAGGTACAGCTCTTTATGGTTATGAGATAAAGGTTGTAGATGATAATATGTTGGAACTTCCACTAGGAGAGGTAGGAGATATTATTGTTAAAGGTGATAATGTTATGTTGGGTTACCTTAATCGTCCTGAAGCCACTGATGAGACTATTGTTAAAGGTTGGTTATTAACAGGTGATATGGGTTATATGGATAGTGATGGCTTTTTATACATTGTTGATAGGAAAAAAGATTTGGTTATCTCTAAAGGGATTAATATCTATCCTAGAGAGCTTGAAGAGGTTATTGACTCTTTTTCAGGTGTAGCATCTTCGGCTGTTATTGGTATAGCTGATGAGAAGAGTGGAGAGATTCCTGTGGCATATATAGAGTTAGAGGAGGGTATTTTGAATATAGAGATAAGTGAACTTCGTAAGCATCTACGTGATAATCTTGCAAACTTTAAGATTCCTAAACAGATTCATTTTATTGAAGCTCTACCAAAAAATGCTACTGGCAAGGTACTCAAAAGAGAGCTTAAAGCTCAATTAGAAGAGAAATAGTAACTCTTTTCTCTTCTTGCTCACAATACTTCAGATTAGAATTTAGAATAATTATTTATTATATTTTAAGAAACTACATAACTGTTTTTATGATATAATTAAATAAATTTTAATTTAAAAAGGAGGTAATGATGTCATTACCAGCAATTAGTATCCCTGAGATACCTCTACCAATTCAGATACCTGAATTAATACACCCAGCAATAGTACATTTTATTATTGCTATACCAATTGTTGTTCTATTATTAGAGCTATATAATTTGGGTTTTAAGCGTCGTTCAATTTCAGTTTTTTCATTTTTATTATTGGTTATAGTCGCTGTAGCGATGTTTGGTGCATATTTAACAGGTGGAATAGATGGTAAATCAGCAATTGATGCAGGATTAAGTAGTGAAGGAATTACAGAGTTAAAAGAGCATAAGCTTCTTGGAACATATTTGGTTTATGCTTCTCTTGGTCTTCTTGTTTTCAAACTTCTCTTTATGGCAATTGGTAAAACAGTTGGTAGAATCATATTTATTCTGATTTTAGGTGGATTTATTGCAGTTACACTTAATCAAGGTAAAGAGGGTGGAGAGCTTGTTTATAAATATGGAGCAAATATTGAAGCTGTTGCAGATGTAAAGAGTGAGTTAGAAGATGTGATTGAAGAGAGAGATGAACTTCAGGAGCAGATAGATGAAGCAAAAAAAGAGCCAAAAGTAGAAACAGTTGAACCAAAAGAAGAGCCAAAGGTAGAATCTGTTGAACCAAAGGTAGAAACAGTTGAGGCAAAAGAAGAGCCAAAAGTAGAATCTGTTGAACCAAAAGAAGAACCTAAAAGTGAATCAGCAGATACAAATGAATCAAAAGAGTAATCTTTAAGTTTCAATTACTATTGATAAATATTTTAGTATACTAAATTTTGTTAAAAGTAGAAAGGTTCTTTATGATAGAGATTGAAGATGTACCAATGTTTTGTAATCTCGATAAAAAATATCATAAAGAGCTTCATGATAGTATTTATATTAGACATTTTTATAAAAATGGAATTGTCTTTTATGAAGGAGATTGTAGTGATTACCTTCATATTCTACTAGAGGGTCAAGTTCGACTCTATAAAACTTCTCCAAAAAATTCTATTATTCAGATTCATCGTCTTGTTGCTCCTGCTACTATTGGTGAATATGCTTGTTTAGAACAGTTAGCTTTTCCTGCTACTTGTGAATTTATTTCAGAACATGGAGTAGTCGGGTTGTTACACTTTAAAAAAGTGATGGAGTATCTAAAAGAGCCTGAATTTACTTTGGCTCTTTTAAAATCAATGACAAATAAAGTGATGATGCTCTCTTCATTAGTACATAAAGAGACAATTCTATCTTCTGAAGCAAAAGTGGCAGATTTGATTTTAAATGATACTGAAACATTTACTAATATTAAAAATAATGAGATTGCCTCTATTTTAAATATAACTCCTGAAACACTCTCTAGAATTTTAACTAAACTCAAAAAAGAGAAGATTATCTCATTTAACAATCATGTTTTAAAAATACTCAATCTTGAAGCTTTACATCTTTTACTTGAAAAGAATACACTTAAAGCGTGTGTAAACTGTTTTAGCAAGAGTTAGAGTAAAGCTCATTATTTCAGTTTGCTAACTTCTCATACATTTTTACAGCAATATCCATCTCTTTTAATAGAGGCATATTTAGTTTATCTAATCTATGTAATGAATTTTCAGCGGTGTTGACCATTTTTATAATTGTTCTATATTTTGACCACTTTTCAGCAACAATATAGAGCTGTTTTATAATTTTCTCATCTTCTGTATTGTCTATTAATTTTTTTAATGTTACTTCAAAAAGAGTTCCCGTTTTTTGTGTATTTTTCCTATTTTTATTAACATCAATATTATTGGCAACAAGAAGTAACTCTTTTGTCATTTTTTGCGTAAGCATTCTTTGACGACCTGATAGGTTAATCTGTTCTGCTAGTTTTGGGTTTTCTTTATAGAAATTAGTTTTAATTGTATACATCTGAACTGCTTCATCCATACTTTTAAGTAGTAACAGATTATTTGTAGCAATTGATTTAAGTCTCTCTTGGTCTGCTTTTTTCTCAATGATTTTATTCATATCTAATTTAAGTAGTGTCCATAATGCAGAGATTTTTGTTAACTGTTCCATTGTCTCTTTGTCTGTTGTTTTAGGTATATTTAGACTCTTGTCTCCATTTATAAGACTTTGTAATCTGCTCTCAAAAAGCTTTGTAGTCTCTTTTAGATTTTGAATATTTTTATCTATATTTATACCTTTTGCAACAAAGAGTGCCTCTTTTGTCATTTTTTGTGTAAGCATCCTCTGTTTTCCCGAAATATTTATAATCGTAGCACTCTGCTGTTTTGTTTGATTGATTTGAATATTTTTCTCATTAGATAGCTCCTTAGCACTTATAGTCATTGTTAAACAAACATTTAATACTATAACTGATAATATTTTTTTCATAAAAATCCTTTTTATAATGAATAGATATATTTTAACTTTTTAAAATAAAAAATAGTTTCATTTTTTTTTAAATTCTTACTCTTTTACGTAAAAAATTATTAATGAATTCTAGTTGATTGTACTCTTTTTTTGAGAGTAATAAAAATTATAGAGAAATAAATTAATGTTCAGTTCATCTTGATACCATATACTTTAATTTAAATGAGAATGGAGAGAATAGGAATGCACAATAAACTAGAAAACTTAATGGATCGATTTGGTTCATTTATTCATGATAACCCTTTTAAGGTGTTATTGGTTCTGCTGATACTTTTAGCATTTCCAATTTCACATGTTCCACAGATAAAGATGGATACTTCAACTGAAGGGTTTATGCATGATAATGACCCTGTTTTATTGACTTATAATAAGTTTCGTGAACAGTTTGGGCGTGATGAACGTATTGTTTTGGCAATTGAAGATAAGAATATCTTTAGCATAGATTTTTTAACCAAGTTAAAAAAATTACATAAAGAGATAGAGTCAAAAGTTCCATATATTAATGATGTTACCTCTCTTTATAATGTACGTAATACACGAGGTGATGGAGATAAGCTTATTACAGATGATCTTTTAGAGCCATTTCCTACTACAAAAGAGCAGATTGATACTATTAAAGAGCGAGCTTTAGCATCACACTTCTATAAAGATTTACTTATTAATCAAAAGGGGACAATGACAACCATGATTATTGAAACTGATGCTTACTCTCATGAAGGGGAGCAGAAAGTTTCAGTAGAAGATGAATTCTCTGATGGTTTTGAAGATACAGCAACTCAAAATAGTAAAGTTGAGAAAAAGTTTTTAACAGACCAAGAGAATCATGAACTTTTAGATGCAATTGACAAAATAGCTGATAAATATAGAGCCGAAGGGTTAACTATTTATATGGCAGGTTCTCCTGCCGTTAATAATGCTCTTAAGGCACAAATGCAGGCAGATATGCAGAAGTTTATGCGTATTACCTTTTTAATTATCTTGGTATTTTTATTTTTAGTATTTAGACGTTTATCGGCTGTTTTTTATCCACTTATAGTTATTATTCTCTCTCTCTTAACTACTGTGGGAACAATGGCATGGATGGGAGTTGCATTTAAATTACCAACACAGATTGTTCCATCTCTTCTTTTGGCTGTTTCTGTGGGGGCAACTGTACATATATTGTCTATATTTTTTGATAAATTTAATAATACAGGTGATAAAAAAGAGGCTCTATCTTATACTCTAAGACATTCAGGGTTAGCTATTGCTATGACCTCTATTACAACAGCGATTGGTGTTGGTGCATTTGCAGGAAGTGAAGTTGCTCCAATCTCTGATTTGGGAACATTTGCCTCTTTGGGTGTAATGGTCTCTTTGATTTTGACTTTGACTCTCTTACCTGCTTTGTTAATAATTACCAAACTAAAGCCAAAAGCTAAAAAAGAGGCAGGCAGAATAGATAATCTTATGAAAAGATTTGCTGTTATTCCTGTAAAACATACAAAGGCTGTTTTGGTTGGTAGTTTTTTAATAGTTATATTATCTTTAGTTGCATCAACACAAGTAAGATTGTCTCATAACCCTCTCTATTGGTTTCAACCAGACAATATTAATAGAGTTTCAACAGAGGTGATTGATGAGAAGATGAATGGTACAGTAACCATTGAGGTTGTTGTTGATACAGGTAAAGAGAATGGCTGGATTGACCCTGAAAAATTAGCCACACTTAATGATTTTACTAGCAGAATGGAGAAGTATACAGATGAGTATACTCATGTAGGTAAAGTTATCTCATTAGCAACCATTGTAAAAGAGACAAATAGAGCTTTGCATGAGAATCAAGAGGGTTATTACACTATTCCAAAAGAGAAGAACTTGGTTTCTCAAGAGTTATTACTGTTTGAAAACTCAGGTTCAGATGATCTTGAAGATGTGGTAGATAGCCAATTTTCTAAAATAAGAATTACCATTAAACTACCTTGGACAGATGCGATAAAGGCTGTAAGTGTATTGGATTATGTTAAAGCAGAAGCTAAAGATACTTTTGAAGGTGATATTGTAGAGACTACAGGAATGATACCTCTATTAATCAATACTTTTGCTAATGCTGTTCACTCATCTGTTAATAGCTATTTTATTGCAGGTATTGCCATCTCATTTATGATGATGCTTATTTTAGGCTCTGTACGAATAGGTCTGTTAAGTATGCTTCCTAACCTTGCCCCAATTATTATGGGCTTATTGGTTATGTATCTAGCTGATATTCCACTTGATATGTTTACTCTACTTATTGGTTCAATTGCTATAGGTTTAGCTGTTGATGATACGATACATTTTATGCACAATTTCAAGCGATACTATTTAGAGAGTGGCGACAGTGCCAAGGCGATAGAGCAGACCTTCTTTACTACAGGTAAGGCGATGGTTATTACAACATTGGTCTTGGCACTGGGATTTTATGCCTATTTAGCAGCTTATATGATTTCGGTTCAAAACTTTGGACTTTTGACAGGTTCTGTAATTATATTTGCACTTTTATCTGACCTTCTGTTAGCACCTGCTTTAATGGTTGTAGTTGCTAAACGAGGTTGGATAAAATAAAATACCGTAGGTGTGACTGTGTCACATAATAGTGTGTGACATGGTCACACCTACGAAGTATAAAATAATTTTATATTAAAATAAAGGATAAAAAATGACAGCAAAAAAAATACTATTTTTATTAGGAGTAGGAGCAACGCTTCTCTCAACAAATGCAGTAGCAAATGAAACAGATGCAAGAGCAATTATGGAGAAGGTTGATGCCAGAGATGATGGTAAAACATTAGAGCAAGATATGCTTATGGTTCTTATTGACAAAAATGGAAAAGAGAGAACACGTGATTTAAAATCTTATTCAAAAGATAAGGGTGAAGATGAACAGAAGACAATGTTTTTTAAATCTCCTGCTGATGTTAAAAATACAGCTTTTTTAACTTACGATTATGATGATTCTGCAAAAGATGATGATCAGTGGCTCTATCTACCTGCATTGAAAAAAGTAAAAAGAATTCCGTCAACAGATAAGAGTTCAAGCTTTATGGGTTCTGATTTTAGTTACTTTGATATGACAAATCGTGATTTAGATGATTATAATTTTAAGATTTTAAAAGATACAAAGGTTAGAGGACACGATGCATGGATGATAGAATCAACTCCAAATAATCAAAAAGTTATAGATGAATCGGGTTATGAAAAGACTATAGCAATTGTACGAAAAGATAATTATGTTGTAGTTCGTGCTATTAACTTTTTGACTAATGGTAAAAAGAAGTATCTAGATTTAAAGAGAATTCGTGAAGAGAATGGAGTATGGTTAATAGATGAGATGACAATGACTACAAAAAAGGGTAAAAGAACTTTACACAAAACCATCTTGAAATTTGATAATGTAACTCTTAATGGAGATATATCAGATGATGTATTTACAACAAGAAGACTTGAAAAAGGACTCTAATGCTAAATATCTGTAGGGTTGGCTTTAGCCGACCACTCTTACTAAGCTCTCTACTCTTAAGCTCTTTTTTACATGCTGAGACTATTGATGATGTAATGGATGGCTTTGATGATGAATCAACTCCCACCACTCGTTCCCATACTAAGCATGGGAACGAAAAAAGTGATGATATTATGGATGGTTTTGATGATGAACCAATAGCTACCCCATCTCCTTCTAATCTTCAACAGGGGAGTGAAAAGAGAGTAATCTCTTCAGCAAAAAATAATGATGGTAAGTTACTAGGAGTATTAGGAGAGTTTACAGGAAAATTAACCCAGCAAATTGCTTACTCTTATAGTGATGATGCACCTCATGATAATATCTCTTCATTAAAAACTTCTCTTCTTCTTGATTATGAGCATAAGTTTAGTAATGGATTTAAATTCAAGACAAATGCAAAAGCTTATTATGATTCTATCTATGATATTCGAGGAACAGAAAAATACTCAAAAGATGAACTTGATGAGTTGCAGAGTGAAGTTGAGCTTTATGATGCATATCTAGAGGGTAGTCTTAGTAGTAATCTTGATATGAAACTTGGTCGTCAAGTTGTAGTTTGGGGTCGAAGTGATACCATTAGGATTACAGATGTATTAAATCCATTAGATAATCGTCGTCCAGGGATGGTAGATATAGAAGATTTACGACTACCTGTTGCTATGGCAAAATTTGACTATTTTCTAGGAGATTGGCGTATTACTCCTATTGCAGTGGCAGAGCAACATTTCTCTAAAAATCCACCATCAGGTTCTGCATTTAATTCAAACCCAAGATCTATGCCTGAGGATAAGAGTTATAATGATATCACTCCAGCACTTAGTATTGGTGGAGAGTTTTCTGGTTGGGATATTAATTTTTACGCATCTAGGCTTCATAATGATATAGGTTATTTTGATAATGGTAAGATGATACACGATAAAGTAGATATGGTTGGAACAGCTGTTAATATTTTAAAAGGTTCATGGTTACTCAAATCAGAGTTAGCTCATTTTGATGGTTTAAAGTATAGTTCAGCATTAGATAAAGAGTTTAAACGAACAGATGCTCTTTTGGGGTTAGAGTATAATGGTATTGCTGATACGATTATCTCTTATGATGTGGCTCTACGAAATACAGATAACTATGATGATAGATTAAAAAATGAACCTATAGAGGTAAAAGAGAGAAGCTATCAACATGCTTTTCGTATAAGTTCAGATTTTATGAATGCTACAGTTAAAGCAAATTACCTTATATCTCTATTTGGTTCAAAGATGGATGAGGGTGGATTTCAGAGAGCATGGGTTAAATATGATATAAAAGATGGAGTTTATGCCAATTTTGGACTTGTAGATTATATCGGAGGATCTAATCGTTTTGACGCTGTCACCAATAATGATATGATTTTTACAGATATAAGCTATAACTTCTAGTCGAAAAGTGTTACTTATTTACACAGTAGTTTTAAAAAAACAATCTTTAAACTTTTTATAATAAAGGTAAAAATATCTTTGGAGTATAAGAAAAAGTAGCTATAAAGCTACTTTCTATATAGATAAAAACAGTAAAGGTTATAAATTAATCCCATATAATATAAGTATTAATAATAAAAAACTTTGATTAAAATTTATATAAAAATTACCATTTTCGCTTTACACACAAATCAACTATTTTATATATCATACTCTTATACACAGGTATCAGGAGTGTAAAATATTTTATTGGAGTAAACCATGAGCAGCAGAGCAGAGCAGTACGATTTTGAGCCATTAAGTTTAGGTTCGACAGGCAGTATCGTTTTAATGGTACAGAAAACTTTTAATGCAATAGGTTATGAGTTAGAGAATAATGGTATCTTTGATGAACATATGGATGAAGTAGTACGGGACTTTCAAGAGCAGAGAGAAATCTTGGCTCTTGATGGTGTAGTGGGTGTTGAGACAATACTTGAACTTGACCGTCTTTTTGGTTTAAACCATTAATAAACCTCTTGAAAAACTTTTTTAAAGAAGTTTAATTAATGTTAAAGTGAATTGTTATATAAATATCATGAATTGGTAATTCACTTCTTAAATTGTTAGGAATGTTTATAGGAAAACTATTTTCAACGGCTTTTCTAACACTTTTTTGTAAAATAGTTTTTCCATTTAAAAACTGAATATTAGAGACATTTCCACTTGATGTAATGTCAAATTTTACTTTTACAGCCCCTTGAATATGTCGTCTTAGTGCCATTTTAGGATATTTTTTATTGGCAATAATCTTTCCACGTACTTGACTTAAGAACTCTCTTTTTTCTGCACTTTTATCTACTTTTACTTTTGGTTGTGGCACAGTAGCAGGTTTTATATGCACTGGTGGTTTAACAATTGGTTCTATAGCTACTATTTCTCTTGGTGGTGGTGTTGGAATATAGACCTCTTCAATTATTGGCTCAACCCTTTGTATGACCTTTTTCTTAATTTTTTTAGCTTTAACAACTTTTTTATGTATAACTCTTTTTTTAGTTATCTTCTTTTTGATTACTTTTTTAGCTCTAGGCTTCTTTACAACTCTTTTTTTAATTATTTTCTTTTTGATCCTCTTTTTTCGTTTAGGTTTTCTGATTATCTTTTTTTTAACAATCTTCTTTTTAATAATCTTCTTTTTAATAACTCTTTTAGGTTTTATTTTTTTTGGGATAACTTTCTTTTTAATTTTTGGGGGTATGGGAATAGGGGGGGTAATAATAGGCTGAGGAGGAAGTGTTTTCTTTTCAATAACCTTTTCTTTTATAATAGGTGTGACGATTGCTATTTTAATCACTTTTGGTGTAAGCTTTTTGGGCTTATCTATCTTTTGAGCCAAAAGAAAAAATGAGAAGCCCACCAGTGTAAAAACAATAGTGCTGATAATAAAAGAGAAGCTATAACGATGGTTATTCATGTTGAGTTACAATTCCTAAGTTTTCATATTCATTCTTTTTCAAAATATCCAAAATAAATACAAAATTTTGGAAGGTTGCATTTTTATCACTATATAGATTAATAGGTACTTTCTTATTGTGAGTCAAAAGTATTTTTTCTACATTACTTCTTTCTATCTGTTTTTTATCAAAGAATATATCACCATTTTTCTTAATAGAGATACGCAACTCTTTTTTAGGTTTCTCTTTAGATTCTGAACTAGAATTTGGTAAATCTAGTTTAATAAGACCTGTTTGTATAAACGAAGCTGTAGTTAGTACAATAACCAATAGTACTAACATAATATCAATAAATGGGACGACATTAATAGTATCAAACTTTGCTGAACGTCGCATTATCTTACCTTTTGGTTAATTATCCAACGGTTTAAGATAACCTCTACCTTACGGTTTAGATGGTTATAGAAAAATATAGCAGGAATCGCCACAACTAAACCCATTGCTGTTGCTTTTAGTGCCAGTGCCAGTGAAGTCATAATATGTTTTACATCCATATCAGCAGTTTGACCCATGGTGTAAAAAGTGATAATAATTCCAAGCACAGTTCCTAATAGTCCAATATATGGAGCATTTGCTCCAAAACTTGAAATGATAGATAAGTTATTAGTTACATCAATCTCTAATGCCTCGATAGTTTGGTACTTTTCTACTTTGACTCCTCTAAAAAAAAGTAGACGTTCTATCCAAAAAAAGAGAGTTAAAAAGCTCATAAAAGCTAATAAACCCAAAATCCCATAATCAACAATTTCACTTAGTAGTTCTATATTCATAATTTTCCCTAACGATTTAATAAAGCTATTATAATGTAAAAAGATGAGAGAGAAATGAGTTTTTAGGCTTTATAAACTTTTTTTAATGATTCATTTTTTAACTATCTATTCATTAGTACCCTCTTGGAGTCAAAACTAAACCATTTGATACTATTTTAGTTTTAGAATTTCCTACAATAATAAGAGTTGACATTGTAATCTCAGGATGTGTAATATTTTGTGTTATTAAATCAGATGTAGTTGTAACTATTATCTTCTCTTTATCTCTTCCTACATGAGAGGCAATAATAGCTATTCTATCTTCTCTTTCACTCATTGCTTTTAAAAAGTTTTGATAAGGTAAGATACGCTTTTTAGACTTAGGATTATAGATACCCAAAACCATATCTGCATCAAAACAGTTTCGTACACGTTTATCTATTATATTAATGTCTGTTAGCTTGTCAGAGAGTGAAATAATAGCAAAATCTTGACCAATTGGTGCTCCAATACGAGAAGCAGTTGCTAAAAAAGAGGTAACCCCTGCAATAGATATAACTTCGATCTCATCCCAAAGTTTCTGCTCCTCTATAAGCTCTGTAACCAAAGTTGCCATACCAAATACATTTACATCTCCATTAGATATAATACAGGTAGTTTTTCCCTCTTTAGCATAGTTAATTGCCTCTTGGCATCTTGCTTTCTCTTTTGTCATTCCTGACATAAAAACAGGTTTATTTCCAATAAGCTCTTTTAACTCTTTTACATAGTTTCTATATCCAACCACAGCTTCACACTGATTAAGTGCTTCTAGTGCTTCTGTTGTCATATATTTAGTTCCACCTGCACCACTACTTAAAATATATAGTTTTTTTGCCATTTTTTTCCTTTATATCCATGATGTTCAATTAAGATATATTATTTTGTTATTTTTATCTGAAAGAGTTGTCGTTCAGAATCGATTAAATCTAATTTACCTTTATGTGTGTTTAAAGATAGAGATATAACTTTGTACTCTATTTTTGCATTAGTAAGAACAGCTATCATTTGAGTTAAGTTTTTTAAAGTAACAGCATTAATAAGTATAATTCCACTTAAAGCTAATCTATTATGTAGATAAGGAAGTTTTCTAATTACTTTATCTCCTCCACCTCCAATAAAAATTCTATCTGGTGTATCTGTTTCACACTCAAAAAACTCTTCAATATTACCTTCTGTTAAATGGCTATCGCAAACATAATGTGCAGATAGGTTTTCTTTTATAAAATTAGACGCTTTTGATTGATTTTCAAATAGTTTGGTAGTTACTCTATATCTCTTATATGCTTCAATATCGTAGTTTTCACTTTTTGTACCTACATCCCATAAAATTTGGTTGGGTGCTAAATCTAGGTGTTGTAGTGAGAGGTTTTGTTTATATTGCTTTGTTATCATGCCTCGCTCCATTTTAAAATTAATATTTTTATCTATAGTTATGGGTGTAAATACTCTAAAAGAGTAATTAAATATATTTATTTATCTTTTTATTTTATTTTTAAGGCTTCAATCATCTGAAAATATCCAATCATAGCTTCAAAGCATATTCTCCAAACTATCTCCATTGATATAAATATAACAATCATAAATAAGATAGATAAAACCTTTCGCTTTAGACTCATTTTTCCAAAAATAGTTATTAAAAAATTATTAAATTTCTCTAATATCTTAATTTTTTTCTGTATATATGATTTGCTTAACCAGATTAAAATAGGGATAATTATTGCACCTATATAGTAGGAGAGGATTAGTATCTCTATAGATATAAAGGTTTTGAATGTTAAAAAATTTATCATTTTTTCTCTATACTAGGTTTTTTCTGCGGTTTTAATTCGTTTATTTTTTCTAGCTCTTCCAGTCGTTCCATAGCCATAACCATTCGTTCATATTCATTTACTGATAATATAATTGCGTTTAGTTTATTGTTTTTTAAAATACCAATTTTTTTAAGCATACCAGTTTTTACTTTTGATATATACTCTCCAAACTGTTTAGATAGTTCTGTGGCTGACACTAACTCATTTTGTGTATAAGCTACCATATATTATCCTTTTTATTATAGGTGTAATTATACGGATAATTATATCTTAATTGTATAAAAATATAAACTCTTTTTCTTTTAGGTTACTTTTTTAAATTTTAACAAAAATTGTCTATAATTGCCTTTTATCTCTATTTTTTAAAGAGAATTTTATTTAACTAAAGTTAATTATAAATAAATCAAAAAAGAGCTTTTTTTATTTAAAAAATATAGATAATAGATTGTAATAGATTTTTATAAATATTCTATTGTAACACTTAGTTACAAAGCTTTTTTCTCATTTTAAAACGCAGTAAATACACAATCTATTTAATCATTTTTCGATACTATAAATGTAATATTCTTCCGTTTTCCCCACGTTATGTGAAAAATGGTAACAGAGAATAACATCTTAACAAAGGAGTTCTAATGACTCATGTGATTAACGAACACCCCTATCTAGGTATTTTCTTCTTGTTTGTTGTGACAGTTGTGGCATTTAATGCAACGCTATTGGCTGCACGATTTGTAAGTAGGAAATTAGCAAAGCTTGATACTGAAAAGTTGAAGCTAACCATCTATGAGTGTGGACCAGAGGTAACGAAACAGCCGAACACAATTTCGACTCAGTTCTACCTTATAGCACTTCTATTTATCTTGTTTGATGTAGAGATTATCTTTATGTTCCCTTGGGCTATTGATTTTAAACTACTTGGTTGGTTCGGATTTGCAGAGATGGTTCTGTTTATCGTACTTTTAACTATTGGATTTATTTACGCATGGAAAAAAGGAGCACTTGAATGGCACAGCATCAAGTAAATTATGCATCGGCTGGTGGTTTACCTGTAGCATTGACTACAGTTGATCACTTAATTAACTGGGGGCGAAGTAACTCACTTTGGCCTTTGACTTATGGACTCGCATGTTGTGCGATTGAGATGATGGCATCGGGAGCATCACGTTATGACTTCGATAGAATGGGAACTATCTTTAGAGCTTCTCCAAGACAATCAGATGTTATGATTTTGGCAGGGACACTATCTAAAAAGCACTCTGAGTTTGCAAGAAGACTTTATGACCAGATGACAGAGCCTAAATGGGTTATCTCTATGGGTTCTTGTGCAAATACAGGTGGTATGTTTAACACCTATGCAACTGTTCAGGGTGTTGACAGAATTATTCCTGTTGATATTTACCTTCCAGGGTGTGCACCTCGTCCAGAGACACTACAGTATGCGTTGATGATGCTTCAAAAGAAGATTAGAAGAGAGTCAGCAAATATGAAAAATAATACAAAACAGAACTTAAGGTTAATATAATGAGAAAATATGTACCAAAAGATAATGTTCAGAAAAAAGCATACTATACCGATAGATACCATGTTGTTCCATCAACTCCAAGAGAAGATGTAAGCAGTGATGAAGTTTTTGCTAAACAGCTAGAGGCATTAAAAGCAAAGGTAGAGGTAAAAAAAGCTGAGATTCAACTTGGAGCAATGGTTGTTGAGATTAATCATCAAGATAACTTTAAAGCTCTAGAAGTACTTAAAAATGAGTGTGGTTATACACAACTTACAGAGATGAGTGCTGTTGATTACTTGGCAAAAGATGGAAACTTTGAAGTTTTTTATCAGATGTTGAATATTACAGATGTTAAGAGAATGCGTTTGGTTATGAGAATAGAGCAGGGGTTAGCTGTTGAGTCGGTTGTACCTATGTTTAAATCTGCTAACTTTGCAGAGAGAGAGATGTTTGATATGTTTGGTATTGTATCAAATAATCATCCATTTATGAAAAGAATTCTTATGCCAGATGATTGGGAAGGTCATCCTCTATTGAAAACTTATCCACTACAAGGTGATGAGTTTGCTTCATGGTATGAGGTTGATAAGATTTTTGGAAAAGATGCTAGGGAAGCAATTGGACCAGAAAATAGAGACCCTGCACGTATTGATAGATACGATACAAAACGTTTCTCTCGTGTTGGTTATGAAGTTGAGTTTGGAGCAGATATCTCTGCTGGTGAAACTAAAACTGAAATTGAGTACAGCAAAACATTCCTTGTTGATTACCAAAAAGCAGATGGTGTTATACCAGCTGAAGATAGAAAGTAGAGGGAGCAGAATATGCAACAACCAAATAAATTATCCCCATTTTTTGAAAACCTCAATTTTGAGCGTGATGACAATACAATGGTTATTAACTTTGGTCCACAACACCCATCAGCACACGGTCAGTTAAGACTTGTACTTGAGCTTGATGGAGAGCAGGTAGTAAAAGCTTATCCAGATATTGGATACTTACACCGTGGTATCGAAAAGATGGCTGAAAACATGACATATAATGAGTTTTTGCCAACAACCGACAGACTTGACTATATTGCGTCAACTTCAAACAACTACGCTTATGCTTTGGCTGTAGAGAAGTTGCTTGGAATTGAAGCACCTAGACGAGCTCAAGTTATTAGAACCATTCTTTTAGAGCTTAATCGTATTATCTCTCACCTCTTCTTTGTTGCTACACATGCACTTGATGTTGGAGCAATGTCAGTATTCTTATATGCATTCCGTGAGCGTGAGTTTGCAATGGACTTAATGGAAGATTACTGTGGAGCTAGACTTACTCACTCAGCTGTTAGAATTGGTGGTGTTCCACTTGATATTCCAGCAGGTTGGATGGCACAGATGAGAAATTTCTGTAATACTGTTGATTATGAGTTAGAGCATACATATAATGCCCTTCTTCAAGAGAATAGAATTTGGAAAATGCGTCTTGAAAATGTAGGTGTTATCTCTCCAGAAGATGCTTTGAGTTGGGGTTGTACAGGTCCTATGCTTAGAGGTTCTGGAATCTCATATGATATTAGAAAAGAAGAGCCTTATGAGCTTTACCCAGAGCTAGACTTTGATATTCCTGTTGCAGATACCAATGACTCTTATGGTCGTTATAGATTGTATATGGCAGAGATGAAAGAGTCAACAAAGATGATTCGCCAGCTAATTTTGAAGTATGAAGGAACAGAGCCTCAACTAATGGCACATGCTCCTCAATATATATCTGCTCCAAAAGAGGAGATGATGACTCAAAACTACGCATTGATGCAACACTTTGTACTTGTTACTCAGGGTATGAGACCTCCAAAAGGTGAAGTATATGTTCCAACAGAATCTCCAAAAGGTGAGCTTGGATTCTATATTAAGTCAGAGGGAGAACCTTATGCTTATAGACTTAAGTGTAGAGCACCGTCATTCTTCCATACAGGATTGCTTCAAGAGATTTTGGTAGGAACGTACATTGCAGATGTTGTTACAATTATTGGTTCTACCAATATTGTATTTGGTGAAGTTGATAGATAGGAATAGGAGAAAAATATGCAAAGATATGATTTAAGACATTTACATGATGACTTCTATGACAGAATGGAAGAGCTTATTGAGTCAAGACTTAAAGTTGGCGAAGTTGGTATTTTCCTTTTTGAAGTAGGAGACTACTCTTCTATTCAAAAATCTGCTGATTTTATTAGAGGTTTAAACCATGATCTTATGAACTCATTGAAATTTAATGAAGTTGATTGGACAATTGTTGTTAAAAAGGTTTCTAATGAAGAGAGAGCAAATCGTGAAGAGGCTATTGCAAAAGCAAAGAAATTAGCTGAAGAGAAGAGAATTGAGGCTGAAAAAGTAGCAAAAGAGAAGGCTGAAGCAAAAGCTAAAGCTGATGCTGAAAAGGCTGAAGCAGAAGCAAAGGCTAAAGAAGAGGCTGAAAAAGCTGAAGCAAAAGCCAAAGAAGAGGCTGAACAAGCTACTACTGAAGCAAAAGCTAAAGAGGAGGCTGAAAAAGCTCCTGTAAAAAAAGCACCTGCTAAAA
>Ga0256827_10000576_pt1 | contig 22922 bp, 9 predicted proteins | sample CV84metaG_FD_185977 | JGI IMG/M metagenome (GOLD analysis project Ga0256827, IMG submission 185977) | Hydrothermal vent microbial communities from East Pacific Rise, Pacific Ocean - CV84 | ecosystem: Environmental > Aquatic > Marine > Hydrothermal vents | place: Pacific Ocean: East Pacific Rise... | reverse complement strand
TTGATAAGCTTCCCTTATCTATAATGTCTCCTGTAAGGGTTGACTACACAACGATTGATGGTACAGCTACAGCAGGAGAGGACTATACAGCAAAAACCAGTAATATATTAACAGCTGTATGGTTTACTTCGCTCTCTGGCTCAACTTCAAAAACCATTGAAATAGATTTGCTTGATGATGTTAATTATGAAGGAAATGAATATTTTTATACTAAAATAAATACCAATAGCAATGGACATGCTGTTGCAGGCAATGGAACAGCTAAAGGAGATATTAAAGAAGATGATTCTCAACCCTTGGAACTTAATAAATTTTACAATAAAACTATAAGTGAAACAGATGGAGACCAGCCCATTAAGATAGTTGCCGATTTTAATCAAAATACACCTGCCCCACTGACCCTAACCTACCATACCGAAGACAATTCAGCAGTGGCAGGAAGTGATTATAAAAGCGTTACAGATACTATTAATATTAATGCTGGTGTAGATAGAGTTCTTATTCCTGTAACAATTAAAGGGGATTATACTCCCGAGAGTACTAAAGACTTTAAAGTTATTATTGATTCTATCTCTATTGGAACAGTTACGGATAATTCATCTACTGTCTATATTAAAGATAATGATGCTATTAAAGTCGATGTAAGTTGTAGTGATGCACAAGAGGGTCAAAGTGGAGAGAGTAATAACGTAGAGTGTAGAATATTTTTAGCTAAAGCCTACCCTGAAGGAGAAGCAGATTTTACCGTTGATTATACCTCACAAGACGGCTCTAGCCCCTCTGCAACAGCAGGAGATGACTACACAGCCGTGAGTGGTACTGTTACCTTTACAACAGGCGATACCGAACAGATTGTCATGATTCCTACGATTGGAGATAATAAGATAGAATCCGATGAGAATGTAAAACTTGTTATATCGGGGAGTGATTATATTATTGACCATGACTCAGAAGCCGAAATCATTAATGACGATGGCTCTTATCCTGGTGTTGACTTCTCAACAGCTGATGTCTCTATTGTAGAGGGGAACAGCAGTACAAAAACGCTTAACTTCCATTTTGAGCTTGATGCTGATGCTGTAGCAGGAAGCTCATTTGAATACTATACCCAAGATGATGAGGCTAAAGTTTCAGATAACGACTACGTTGAAATTAACACAACAACTTATACTATTCCTGAAAACACACGAGCAATAGATATAGAAGTAACCATTAACGGCGATACCAATATAGAAAATAATGAAACCTTTTATTTAAAGTTTAAAAATGAAAATAAAATCACGGTTCATGGACATACAGCTAAAGGGAATATTCTAAACGATGATGGTTCTTTTCCTACGCTCTCTTGTGTCAATAGTACAGAATCTATTATAGAGGGAGACAGTGGACAAAAAACACTAACCTACTTTTTTAGCCTTGATAAAACGGTAGAGAGTGAAACATCATTTGATTACGATACGTGGGACGATGATGAAGATGATAAAGATGCAGACAGTGATGACGACAAAGATGGCGATGGCGATGATGATGACGATAATGACAATGATAACGAAGATGGAGAGGGCGACGACCAAGATTATGAAATAGTACCAAAAACACACTACAATATAGAGAACAATCAAACCGAAATCTCTATTGAAGTAACGATTAACAGTGATACTAAAGTAGAGAATGATGAGATATTCTATCTTTCGCTCTATAACTTTACAGAGAATTTAAATGTTGATAGCAGTTGTAAAAGTATTGAAACGACGATTGTTAATGATGATGGAAATCTATCTATATTTTCGATAGAAGCTCCTACATTGGTGTTTGATGAGAAAGATAGTAACCAAACGCGTGTTGATTTCACTATAAAACTTGATGCTCCTGCCAAGCAAGATGGATTAAGTATTGAATATTTAACCGTCGATGGAACGGCACGAGAAGATGATTTTGACTTTGATTTGGTTGTTCCAACTACCGTTACTTTTGATACAGGAGAGCAGAATAAAACCTTCTCTGTTTATATCAATGGAGATACCAATATTGAGCCTGATGAAAGTTTTTTTGTCAGACTTCAAAATCCACACAATGCTACTTTAGCATCCAGACCTAATAATCAAATAGAGATTACGATTAGCAATGATGATGCACATAGTGATGAACCTTTTACCTGTGACAACAGTATGTATCTCTCTAGTTCTATTAAAAGAGGTACAGGAGAGACAGGAAAAATGTGGTTGCACAAAATTGATACAACACATAATCCTTTTGCCTTTAATGTGGTTGACGATGCAGGAGAGACTAAACTTTATAATGCTCTTGCTTACTCCGATTCAGGAGAGATAAATGTTACCAAAGATTATATTTTTGGACTCTATAAAAGAGAGTTAATTAAGCTAAGTCGTACAGGAAAAGTAAGCAGTTTAGGTGTTATTGAAGGGCTACCCAATTTTTTAACAGAAACACAACTCTTTGCAGGTGCAATTTATGATGGAGAGTATTACGTCTCAGGACCGGGGCAAGATTACGATAAAATTTTCAAAATCAATCTTGCAGATAAAAATGTTAGTGAGATTTCACTGGATAAAGCCGTTTCGCTTTTGGATTTTTCGTTTACACCTGATGGTAAATACTTGCATGGTATTATTGATGGGGGAGAGCTTGTGAAGATTGACTTAACCGTTACTCCAAGTACTGTAACCACGATTGGTCTGCCACACAGTGGGTATCAATTTGACTCCACTTTTTCCGATAAAAATGGTCGTTTCTTTGCCAATGACAGCAAAGGAAATGGATTTTTTGAGTTCAACTTAAACACAGGAGAAAAACTTTTTTTATCGGCTTCTCAACAAGCATCGTTTAATGATGGAGCAAACTGTCTGAAAGAGGCATTGGTCTTTAATGATTATGGCGATGCTCCTTTAGTCTATGGAAACCCTAGACACAGTATTGCAAATGGTATTTTTATGGGGAACGAAGTTGACCACGATATAAACCCTTTTGATACGCTAAATGCAGATGGCGATGATAAAAATGGTGTTGATGATGAAGATGGTATCACGTTTGTTGATGGAACAGACATTAATGGTTCATATTTTGATGTCAATGGTACACAAGAGTTAAACATCACGGTTTCAAAAGATGGTTATTTAAATGCTTGGCTTGACTTTGGAATTGACGATTCCTTTGCTACAGCAGGAGACCAAATTTTTACAGCAAAAGCTCTTACAGCAGGAACACATACCATTCATTTTAATATTCCTGAAAATGTTGTAAAAAACAAACTAACCTATATACGTTTTAGATACTCATCAACAGCAAACCTTGACTTTGAAGAGAGTGCAACCGATGGAGAGGTTGAAGATTATGCTGTTTTATTTGGAAAAGGAAGTCAAGGTATACGAGGAAGATTTAATGTACAACGAACCAATTCGGCTCTAAATGCCAAAGATTTTGCACTCTACACGCAAATAGTGGGTCGAGACTTTGACTATCATGTGGTTTTTTATGATGAAAATTTAACACAGGAAGAGCAACTGGTAAAAGTCCCTGTAAGAATAGACCTTGTAGATGCCAATAAGCCTATGAATCCTCCACTCTATACAGAATATTACTACTTCTCACATGATGCTCCAAGCAGTAGAGTTGCTGTTCTTGATAATATGGATTTAAATACTCTGCCTGCAACCAAAGAGGCTCTTTTTAAAATTACTTATGCTGTTAATGCCGATGGAGCTATTGTTCAACAAGAGTGTGGTGCAAATTATAAAGCTTGTTTTGAAACATTAATTGGCTTAAGTGATTCAAATAGAACTGATGAGGCACAAGATAAATTTGCTATTCGTCCTGAGAGTTTTTATATTAGCATTTCAGATGGAAGCCAAGAGCGAATTAACAGTCGGCATGCAGATAAAACCCTAAGAGTAGCCTCAGGATATGAGTACAACTTAAGCATGATTGCCACTAAATTTGGTGGTATAGAACCCTCTCTTGGCTACAATCAAGACTATAACAGCTCATTTGATTTTAACATGACAGGGCTTAGTAGCTGTGCCAATAAGAATCCAATTCAACAAACTATACGCTATAGAGATGGGATTGAAAATATTCCAGACTTTAAACACAACAATGTGGGTCACTATAAAGTAACCCAAGTAAGCGATGAAAACTGGGCAAACATAGATAAAGCCAATAATGATTGTATTGTAAACGATGCGAGTACTTCTGCTGATGGAGATAGTAAATCAGGATGTAATATAAAGCTCCAAATCCATCCCATTGATTTAGAATTTTATCCTGACCATTTTAATCTTGATTTAACGATGAGAAACTTACCAAGTAGTGGACACCCAAACTTTATCTATATGAGTGAAATCAACAGTACCTACAGTGATGTAGCCATTTCATTTGATGGAAAGATTATCGCACAGAGTGAAGACAATACCACAACGACAAACTTTACCACGGGTTGCGTGGCAACCAATCTTCTTTTGGATTTAAACAGTACTACGGTTTCAGTAGAAGGGGTAAACCAAGAGATAAAGACCACCCTAGGTACACATGTAAACTTTTCACGGCTTATTCGTTTTAATGCGACAAGTACGACTCCTAGCTTAGATATAAATCAAACATTAAGTAGAATTGATAGAGTTGTAGGCATCAACAGTGATAAGTTCTTGAATGAGAACAATGGAACGATGACGCTTGATATGAGATACAATTTGAATAAAAATTTAACGGAACCTATTAATCCTGTTGAGGTATCCTTCAATGGAGTTGTTGTAAGTTCAACCGATGCAAACAGCATCGCTCATGACCCCATTAATATAAGCTCAACCATTCACACTCCTACAGGAGAGCAAGAGTTCACTAGTGGTAATCGAAAAAACTTCTATTTTGCACGAGTCGTATCGGATTTAAATAGTTATCCAGCTGTAAATTTAAATATCTCTCCTATTGTCAGAACGCCTCTAAATGTGGATATATTTTGTAAAACAACGATTAATAACTATTGTGCAAATAGAGAGATTCTTAACAACACCACCCTAACAGGAACAACAAGAGAACAAGGTGGATGGTACTTGTCTGCAAAACATCACCCTACACTGGATGGAAACGTAACCAAGTTACAAGCCACACCCAATATTGTGACGATTATTCCGAATCCTCTTAACCCTATAACCCTAACCAATGGAGAAAATGGCTTAGTTACAGAAACATTTAATAATTGTAGTAGCCCTCAATCAACCATTAAAATTACGACAAGCCCTGCCCTAAGCTTTGAGCCATCTCAATATGTCGTTCAGTGTAGTGACCAAAATGCCTCACAATGGACAGGAGTAGGGAGAACAGGAAATATTTTAAAAGTGAAACCAAAGGTTAATCAGACAGGAAAAATGGATTGGTAAAAGCTTAAAACTTAATTAAATATTAATATTTTAATTAGTATAGATATATAATTTAAACCTTATATTATTATAATCTTAGTATAATTTTAATAAAAAGGTTTAATTATGATTAAAAGATTTTTTTTATTATTATTACTTTTTGCCTCTATCCTGAGCCAAAAAGCGTTAGCTGTTAGTATTGTACTTGATGGTACACAGACACTTTTGAGTGGTACTGATTGTCAAACAGCATCTTATAGATTAGGAACATTAGCCTCCTACCAAGGAAATGATATAGATTTAATTGTAGATGTTATACAAGAAGATAATGAATTTCAAGGTCCATGTGTAACAATTCAAAATAATGTTCTTAGTTTCAATATAAAAGATAGAGATAACAACTGGAACTGGGGTGATACCTCTGCATCTATGGATTTTAAAGTTACTGTCGTAAAAAAAGATACACAAATTCCTCTAAACGTAGATATATTAAGTATCACTAACTTTGACTTAGATAGTAGTAATGAAAGAAGAACAAACTATTATCAATATACAAAAAGTGATGATGTCTATTATAAAAATCCTTCTAAAGTATATTTAAGTGAACAGACAAATGTTAGCAAACATTTTGGTAACTATTATAATGAGTACAATATTAGATTAGAAGGACAAACAACAGGAAATTGTAACGACAGTGCTACACTAACAGAGTTAGGATGTAGAGCAGGTGTTATCTACAACAACACATCAACTTTCCAAGCAAGAGTACAAAATGATTTTGCTTACAGTTACCTTCATGAATATCCAAATTACTACCGTTTAATTCAATTCTCATTTGAACTCAAAGATTTAATACCTCTTATGTCAGAGGTAGAAGTTCCGTGTGGTACCGTTAACTACTCAACATCTAATGACTCATGGATAGAAGGTACAGGACATAATGGATATATTGATAATTTAGATATGTCAAAAACAGTTAAAGTAACCGATGCTCAAAATCTTAAAATAACTATTAATGGAGAGACAGAGCATAATTTTGACTGGATTTATATTTATGATGAAAATAACAATCAAATTTATGTGGGTTCGGGACACTTCAACAATAAAATAGTTAATATTTCTGGTTCAGAAGTTACCATAAAACTAACAAGTGATGGCTCAGAAACTAAAACAGGTGTGACCGTTACTATTGAGGGAATAGGCTGTGAAGAAGACCCTACCGTTAGTATCGCTAACTCTGTAGAAATTACAGAAGGAGACAGTGGAGACAAAGAGCTTGCGTTTACCATTAACCTAGACAATCCTGCTCCAAATGGAGGCGTAAATGTACAGATAAGCCCTACAAACATTACAGCCAATGAAGGAGAAGATTATACACGTGTAACCAGTTCAATTCATTTTGCACAAGGAGAGAGTCAAAAAACAGTTATCTACAAAATACATGGAGATACCAAAGTAGAAAACAATGAGACCTTTAGTGTACGATTACATAATCCTCAAAATGCTATATTAAATGAAAATAATACAACAGCTATTGGTACTATTATCAACGATGATAAAGAGATTTTTATCTCTATTGCAAATGATGTCAATATTACAGAAGGAAACAGTGGAACAAAGTTATTAGATTTTACCATTGTATTGAATGAGCCTGCTCCAATTGGAGGAGTAATGGTTCAGATTCAACCACATAATATTACAGCTCTTGAAGGAGAAGATTACAGCCGTAATAGTAGCTCTATCTCTTTTGCAGAGGGAGAGCAAGAGAAAGTAATTTCATATACGATTAATGGAGATACTAAAGTAGAAGATAATGAGACCTTTAGTGTAGAGATTCATAACCCTCAACATGCCAAACTAGATGAGAACCATACAATAGCTATTGCAACTATTGTAAATGATGATACTATAGAGATTCAACCTGAACTTGTTGCAAACTACACCTTTGATAGCTGTCTATGGAATGGAAATCAAGATGAAGTAAAAGATAGTAGTACGAATGGTTTTCATGGTCAAGCAGAAAATAATGCAACAACTCAAAAAGAGCATAAAATTAATAGAAGTGCCATTTTTAAAAGTGCCAACCATCAGTATGTTAAAATTGATGGATTTGATGATGTTTTTGGTACAACAAGTAATGAATTTAGCTTTACTGCTTGGATAAAACCAAAGCATTTAAACAGTGCCAAAACCAATCACAAGACCCAAAATACCATTATTGCAAAAGCTTCTGATGGCTATAATGATAATATAGAGATAGGGGTTAATCAAAATGGAACACTGCATTTATACCTAGATACCAACTCAAAAGATACCTATAAAGAGTTTGGAGAGTCAGGAGATATTGATACAAACAGTTGGCACTTTATTGCTGTAATCTATAAAAATGGTGTAGTAGAAGTAACGATTGATGATAAACAATATACTAATAGTGCAACATGGAATGGTGCAAGCAATATAGACCAAGCTCTACATAGCCCTGTTACTATTGGTGCGTCCATACATGTGGACAACTATTTTGATGGAGCAATGGATGAGGTAAAAATATTCTCAACAGCTCTAAGCAATAACCAAGTATCAGAAATTCTTAATAACGAAGAGAGTGGTAAAAATTGGGATGGAACAGAGAGAGAAAGTACAGGAAATACATGTGATATAGAGCCAACAGGCTGTATAACCACAGCCTTTATGTTTCAAGGAAGAACCGATGTTTATGCTCTAAATCTAGCCAATGGCGATATGCCAGCTGTTCAAAATGAACCGATAAATATTCAAAATATTAACGCCGTAGGCTTTAATAAAAAAGATGGATTTTTTTGGGGTTATAATTATGATAAACAAGATGGAACCATTGCTAAAATAGGTATGTTATCTAATGGAATATGGAGTACAGAAGAGATTAAGATAGAGGGGTTAGAGGGATTTGCCTCTTATGTTGGAGATGTCGATAGTAACAGTCATCTCTATCTAAAAGGTACTGGAAACAGTAGAAGAGTTGTGGTTATTGACCTTGACCCCGACTCATCAACCTATCTAACTAAAATACGAGATTTTAATCTGAATTTTGATTTAGGTACAGCAGACTGGGCATTTAATCCAAAAGATAATATGCTCTATGCTGTTAATAATGGAAGTAGTACCAAATATCTCTATAAAATAGACCCATCTAATGGTCATCAACTCTCAAAAAAAGATACCCTATTAACAGGAAGCAGGGGTTTTGGAGCAGGTTTCTTTGATGCAAATGGATTCTATTATGTCTATGACAACAGTACAGGAGAGATATTTAGAATTGATATAAGCAACAACTCCTCGAAAGCTGTCCTCTTCTCAACAACCAACATTGTAAGCTTAAATGATGGAGCAATGTGTACCGATGCAGAGTTTAAGTTTGACTTTGGAGATTTACCAAATAACTACCCTACCCTCTTAGAGAGCGATGGAGCTAGACACTCTCTGCCTACTTATGGAGAACCGACCATATATCTAGGTAGTGGTGTAACGCATGAAGATAATGGAAAACCATCAATCAATGCAGATTTAGATAGCAATGATGATGGAGTCAAACTAAATGGTGGTTCTCTACAAGGTAAAACAATAGATGCAGGGGCAACAACAACCCTAACCATTACAACGCATGGAGAGGGTTACTTAAGTGCATGGATTGACTGGAATGCTGATGGAGATTTCGATGATAATTTAGAGCAAATAGCAAGCAATATAGATGGAAGCAATGGGTTAATTACACTTAATGTTACAGCTCCAAGTAGTGCAATAGATAGAACGACTTATGCTAGATTCCGATACAGTAATCAGGAAAATTTACATCCAACAGGGAATGCCATTAATGGAGAAGTAGAGGATTATAAAATAGCTATCCATGGTAATTTAGAAGCATTTGAATGTAGTCAAAAATTCTATCTATCAAATAGAAGTGAAGTAGGAACAGGTAGTGAGGACAGTGGAGCAACATGGTTACACAGTTTCCATGCAATGACCCCTGTATACCACACTATTGGAACTGGATTTACAAGTGATAATGGTGGATATAATGCCATTGGATATAACATAAAAGATAACTTTATCTATGCTCTGTATGGAAATCAACTGCTTAAAATTGATAAAAATGCCAATGTTAAAAATTTAGGAACGATTGAAGGACTTCCAAATACACAACTCTATGCAGGAGAGTTTGATAGGAATGGATTCTACTATGTTACAGGTCATGGTGGAACAGATAATAAAATGTACAAGATTGATGTTGCACAAAAGAGTGTGATAAAAACCATTACCCTATCCTCTGCTGTTCGTTTTTGGGATATGGCTATAGATACAACAGGAAATTATTTTTATACAATGCTTATAAATAATAACGCTTATAAAAATGATAAATTTGCTAAAATAGACATAGAGAGTGGTAATATTATAACTATCGGAGATAGTCATGACGATGAAGAGTCCTATATCAGCCTAATGTTTTCTGATGGAAAAGGAAAAGTAATTGCGATAGCTAATGAAGGTGGAATGTACGATATAAACCCTCAAACAGGGGTTTCATATAAAATAAATACCACTCCAACATTAAGCTTTTATAATGATGGTACAAGCTGTCCAGATGCTAACTTTACACTTCCTCCTCATCTTCCAAGACTCTCTATTGGAGATGTAACGAAAGCCGAAGGAGATAGTGGTATAACCAATTTTGAATTTGAAGTATCTATTGATGCAGATTTACCAATGATGCCAATGGGTATGCCTGCCATGTTCTTCTATAAAATTCTTGATGGAGACAACAATGATATTACGATAAATGCTTTAGATAGTGACCACGATTTTAAAGCTAGTAGTGGTATTGGTATGAATATGAATATCTTCTCGAATAACAGAAGCCAAACCATCTCTGTTCCTGTCTATGGAGATACAAAAGTAGAAAAAGATGAAAAGTTCTATGTAGAGATATATTTTCCAGATATGTTTCCTAGTAATTTTGTAATGATGGGTAAAGATAGAGCTGTTGGTACTATTTTAAATGACGATATGAAGTTTAAAGTGGTACGAACCAATGGAGACAATGATGATGATTCACTCTATACTCAAATAACAGGGCGAGACTTTGATTACTCTCTTCTTTCTGAAGGAGATATTAATATAGATAATATGACCCTAAAAATAGAATTAATAGACAATAATCGGTCAACTAATAATATTTTATATAGAGGATATAGCTATATAGAAAGTGGTAGCAGAAAGGATATTATTAATAGCAGTGATTTAGCCCTATTGAGAGCCACTAAAGATGCAAGTTTTAGAGTCTCTTTCTTAAAAGATGAAAATGGAACAATAGTTCATGGAGATTATGCCAATGAAGATGACTACAGCAGTATAGAAAATAGAATAGGCTACACACAAGTAGCACAAGCAAGCAGTGACCATTTTGCCATTAGACCTGCTGGATATAAAGTAGAAATTCAAGATGTAGATGACAGCCACCAAGTAGTACATTATCGAGATAACAGTTACAGTGGAAATGATGCTTTACCTTTAGTTGCCGAATATAATTATAAAATAGATGCCAAAGCTATTGCATACGATGAAAATAAATCAACAACACTAGGATATACAAACGATGTAAATGCAACACTGAAATTTGATGGTAAATTAAGTTGTAACGATATAAATGATAGCCAATTAAATGGTTATAAATTTAATAATGGTCAATTAGGGGAATCTCTTACTTATAACAATTTTGGAAAATATCTACTAAAAATCATTGATAACTCATGGAGTGATATAGACAAAAACAGTAACGATTGTATAGAAGACAGTAGTATTATCTCTGAAAATGGAAATGAAAAATCAGGATGTAATATATCTACAGAGAGTATGGATAACGATTATAATATAAAACTGCAATTTCAACCATTTCAATTTGATATGACAAATACAACGCTTTCTAATATTCATGGAAGTGGAAAAGAGTATCTCTATATGAGTAATTTGAATCTCTCTCAAGAGATGGGAGTAAAACTCAACAGTACAATTATTGCCAAAGGTAAAAATGGTGGACAGTTAAGTAACTTTACACAAAGTTGTATAGATAACAGTGCTGAGGTATCCTTAAATCTGGACTTTTCATTCTTAACCGATAAGGGTCAATTTGACATGAGTAATTACGCTCCTCCAAAGTCTGTTACAGGAAAAGTTCTTAACCCTCAAGAAATTGTGATGTTTAATAAAGAATCAAATAATTCAGTTAAAATGATGAATCCTAGCATAGCAAACATTAAAAATAAATTCTTAGATGAGAATAATGGAACACTCAATATTAATGTTTTTTATAATATGGAAAAACTCTTTAGAGAACCTACTAACCCGATAAAAGTAAGCTTTGTCTCGTTGGATTTAAATACCACTAATTTGGAAGCTAAAGTAGAAGGAAAAGATGAAACACCTATTGGTCAAGGAAATATAAAGAAAGAAAAAACATTTTATTTTGCAAGAGTCTCTTCTTATGTTAAAGAGTACCCAACAACGGATAAGAAATCTATAAATACACCTCTTTTTGTAGAGATATTTTGTAAGAAACAGGATAGTAATGAATCATGGTGTAAAGATACAATGAAACTGGGAACGGTAGGAGAAGTCATAAGTAGCAAGACAAACAGAGGGTGGTATTTAGCTAAAAATCATGATAGCAATACAGAAGGAAAGGTAAGTAACCTTGTGGTACTACCACCTAATGATTCAGACGTTAGTGTAACCCCAATGAGCGTTTTCCCACCTTTTGTAAACGGAAAAATTAAGGCAATCAATACACATTATCTTCTAAAAAATGAACCAATAACAGCAATAAGAGCAGAAATTGCAATTGATACCGATGTTTGGCTAAGGTTCAATAGAAGAGCTATTATTGGTATGCCTTTGGGTACAGCCTCTTACTTTATCAATATTAAAGCCATCTCCTCAACAACAGGAGCAGGAGATACGGGAAACCTTATAGAAACCGTACAAAAGACTGAACATAACGGCAAGATTTCATGGTAAGTAAATCAAAAAGAGCCATTGCAATGATAGAACTTATCTTTGCTTTGGTTATTATGGGAATTGTACTCTTGTCTGCTCCTATGCTCATACAGCAATCTATGCAAAGTGGTAATGTTGCGTTACAACAAGAAGCCATTGCCGCGGCTGCTTCTCAAACAGCTATTGTACTCTCAATGCATTGGGATGAAAATAATAGTAATATCCCTATAGGTGTTTCCCCTATTCTCGATACAAATAGAGCCCCGTTTGATTTTAACATAACAACTGCTCCTTTAGGACTAATAAATGTCGCCAGTAGAAACAGTGCTGATGGAAATACTACACTCTTCCCCTCTACTATTTTTGGTACAGATGAAACCAATGATACAGATACCAATGAGTCTAGCTATATTGACTTTGATGATGTTGATGACTACGATAATCAAACATTTGGAATATCTATTTTTAACAATGAAAAAACCTCTTCAGATATAGGAGACTACGTAGATGTTAACATTAGTATGGAGACAATGATTAACTATACTGAAGATAGAATTACAACAGGAGATACTTTAGCACTCAATGGTACGGATATTATTTTGAATAATAAAATTAACAACACTCCTTTAGGAGCCATTAGTAATATTAAATTTGTTCAAGTTAATTTAACATCAAAGAGTGGTATCAAAGAGTTGGATAAGAATATAACCTTTAAAGCATTCTCATGTAATATCGGAACATTTCTTCCTGAAGATAAAGGTGGACTATTATGAAAAAAGCATTTAGCTTAATAGAGGTTATTTTTGTTTTAGTTATATTAGGAATAGTAGCCTCTATCTCTTCTCAAATCATTGTACAAGTGTATGAAGGATATATCGTTCAAAATGCCCTCTACAAAACAACGACAAAAACGGAATTGGTCGCCAATCAAATTGTAAACCGTTTAACCTATGCCATAGATGGAACAACCATTGCAAAAGACATCATTAACCCAGGTACAGTAGAAGGAACAAATTGGATAAGATTAGAAGATATTCCTGCTACAGACAACAACTTTACAACAGTTGAATGGATTGGAGCAGACTACGATAGCTTTTCTGCTGGAGCAACACCCTTTTGGAGTGGTGTTGCTAACTATGAAACAGCCAACACAAATAGCTTCGTAACCCCTGGTTCTCAACTGAATAATGCCAATACGATTATTAGTAACCTCTCTAATGGAGAAGTTGACTTGGATAGCAATACGACACAACAACCTGCTGTTCTTTTTATTCAAAAAGCCAAAGAGTACCGTGCAGGAGAAAAATATTCTCCTCAATGTATGGGGTTAATAGATGCGAATAGTTCATGTATTTTTCGTGTAGCAAGAAACAGTGATGACAACCTCTCTTTCCCTGATGGGGTTCCATTAGGAACAATTATTACAGAGAGATACAAACTGGCATGGTCAGCTTACGCTTTAGTTCCTGAAGATTTAGATGGAGATGGTCTCTTTAACCTTTATCTCTACTACAACTACCAACCATGGGAAGGGGAACTCTTTAGCTCAGTTGCAAACAATAGAAAACTACTTATGACCAATGTTTCTGTTTTTAAATTTACAGAAAATGGTGGAGTAATACAACTTAAGATATGTGCTTCTGAAAATATTGGTCAAAACTTTAATATATCCAGTTGTAAAGAGAAGGCAATTATACGATGATGAAAAGAAATAAGACAAGCAAAAAAGCCTTCTCTATGATAACAGCTATCTTTGTAATAGTGATTATGGCATCTCTAACTGCACTAATTATGAATATTTCAGGGAGAACCATAAAAGGAACTACCTTGCAATATCAGAAAGAGCAAGCACAACTCTTGGCAAGAAGCTATACTGAATTGGCTATCTTATATGCGATACACTATGATCGAACAACCACTCCCGATTGTCTTGAAAGCATTAGTGACCACTTTGGAGAAGCAGGCGATGATGGCTATGATATACGTATGAACATTAAATATATAGGAAATAATAACTTACTCAATGGATGTAATAAAACTATTTTAGCCAATGGAACAATAGGAAATGGTGCAACATGGGCAAATCAAAGTACAGGATTTGACAAAACCATCTCATTAGTAATAGATATATTCATAACCTACAAAGATTTTGATGACCCTGCCAACCGAGATATTACGTATCATCGTAGAACTTTACAAAAACTTTAATATTTTTTACATATAAATATTAATTTTTAGCCTCTATTTACTATCCATTTATCTATTCTTGGTATAATATCTTTACAAAACATTCACAGATATAAAATGTGATATGTTGTTTGTAAAACAAGATAAAAGGATAAATCATGAGTAAAAATATAGTGGGAAGACGTTTTGACCTATCAGACTCTATCAGAGAGCATATCTCTGCAAGTATTGATGCGTTAGACATGTACAATTTAGAAATTATTTCAAGCAACACTATTGTAACAGCAAACAATAAATCTAAAGAAGGAGTTTCTGTAGAACTTGTTCTTAACCTAAAAGATAAAAACACTATTGTTATTACTCAAAGAGATAAAGACGTATACTCTGCAACTGATGTTGCGATTGACAGAGCAAAAAAAGCACTTAGAAGACATGCTGATAAAATCAAAAGTCACAAAGTAATGTCTTTTAAAGATTTAGGACTCGATGCAGAAGCTGTACTTGACCTAGAGCCAGAAGAAGTAGAGTTGGTACCTATGGATTTAGAACTTCATAAACCACTTGATTTTGATGAAGCTATTGATGCACTAAAAGCAGAGAAAAAACGACAATTTATCGTATTTAATGACCATGATGGTTTAATGCGTGTAATGTACAAAAGAGCTGATGGAAAATTCGGTTTATATTAATAGACAACTTTTGTGCGTTGAGAAACGCACTTTAGAGGCTTTTTAGCCTCTCTTTCCCTGCATGAACAATATGTTCATCCTCTGCCAAATCCAACCATTTAAACTGCATTCCACTCTGAACCGTTCCATCCACAATATCCCCAGAATTTCTAAACTTTAAATCCAACCGTGCTATCTCAAATCCACTCTCTGTTTGCGTAAACGACTCTAAACGACTGTTCTTTTTATTATTTGTAAAGAGATAACAGTAACTCTTTAACCCCAAACGCCCTACCCTTCCACGCAGTTGATGAAGCGTTGCCAAGCCCAAACGTTCTGCCCCTACAATAACAATAAGAGTTAACCGTGGTAAAGAAATTCCTACTTCCACCACCGTGGTCGCCAAGAGAATGTTTCCCTGCTCCCTAAATTCGCTAAGTACCTCTTCTTTCTTTTTATCTTTTCCATGCGTCAAATATACTTTTTCAAATCGCTTTTCCCAAAAACCTCGCCCCTCTTCTAGTGATTGATAGGGAATTTCTCTACTCTCTTCTACTAAAGGATAGATAATCAAGACTTGATGATTTTGAGCAATCTCATTTTTTATCTCTTCTAATAACTCAGAAAAATCTGTTTTATCAATAACTCGGCTTGTAATCTCTTTTTCAAAAGGGGTACTCGTAATCAAACTCACATCAATCAATTCAGACTGCATCATCGCTTGTGTTCGTGGAATGGGTGTCGCCGAAAACTGCAAAAAATGTGGTTTAAGTTCATCACTTGCCATCATCGCTTCCAAAGTAGCACGTTGTTTTGTTCCAAAACGGTGCTGTTCATCCACCATAACCAGTGGAGCTTTTGGCATATCCTCTTTAAAAAGAATGGCATGCGTTCCAATAATAAAATCGACCTCCAAATAGTCTCCTTCACTCTTTTTACCTTGCATCACTAATGCTATCGTCATCTCTTTTGGTAAATATTTTTTTGCCTCTTCATAAATCTGAAGTGCAAGCAGTGAAGTAGGAGCCATTAAGATACTCTTTTGAGGATATGCCATCACAGCTGATGCCAAAATAACCATCGTCTTCCCCGAGCCAACATCGCCAATAACCATCCGTTTTGTTGCTTTTTTACTGGAAGACAAATCTATTTTTATCTCATCAATAACCATTTTCTGTTCTGCTGTCAATTCAAAGGGTAGATTTTGAACAAAGGTCTCTATTGAACCCTTTAAACTTGCCAATGCAGGAAAATCTGCCCGTTTACCTTTTAACTTTTTAATATAGTTAAACGCTTCTATAAATTTTAAAACTTCTTTATCATACTCTTCTATCTGTTTTCTATTTTTAGGATAATGCAAACCCAAAAGCGTTGAAACTTCATGACTGTTTAATCCTTCTGCATAGAGACTTTGTTCTGTAATATAACACTCTATTAACGAATGCATACTGCTCTCTTTTAGTACCGTACTGTACTTCGGAAGAATCTCTCCTATTTTTTTGAGAGACTTTGCTTGATTCATCTGCAAGTGTCCCTTGTACTCCTCTACCCGACCTTGAATGTAATGATGAGAACCAAGCGTATAAAGTTTATGATGATACGGAGTAACTCGAAACAACATTGAATTAAGTCGTTTATTAAACCGTGGAAGATAAAATGAAAGACGCAATCGACCATTAATAAACGAAACCTCATCTACTTGTGCTTCAAAGGTTTGAACTTTTCCGACTTCAATCGTTTGACTTAAACTGCTATCCTTATAGGACGAGGGAATTAGTAATGCTAAATCCAATAAAGAGACAATTTTTAACTTTTGAAATAGTAACTTGGCTTCCTGCACAATGCTTCCTTTTAAATTCTAAAAGATATTATACAGAAAATCTCACAAAGCAAATAAAAAATATCAAATGGTTACATAGAAATATTTTAAAACAAAAAAAAATTAAAAAAAATCTTCTTTTTAAAAAATTAAGCTATAATAGGGGTTAAGGTTTAAATGTGATTAAAATATTCATATTTGTTAGATTCTCTATTTAATTGTTAATTTTAGTAACCTTAATATTTTTTAGCACTCAACTCGTATGACAAATCCCATTTCCATCACTTTTTTGTCATAGACTACAAAATATTTTAATAAAGGATAATCATTACACCTCTTGCAACAAGTAATACACATCATTTTAATATTTTATATATAGAAGAAGACTCTTTTACAAGAGAAGCTACCTCTACTTTACTAAAAAAGTTTAGTAACCATTTAATTACTGCAAAAGATGGTTTAGATGGCTTCCAAAAATTTCAACTAAACTCTGTAGATTTAATTATTAGTGATTTAAATATACCTCGATTAAACGGCATAGACTTTATACGAAAAATTCGTGACTTGAATAGAGATGTTCCCATTATTATAACCTCCACAAACTACGATGCAAAAGTATTGCAAAACAGCATTAACTATGGGGTACAAGGCTTTATTTCAAAACCTATGGATATTAAAAAACTGCAAGAGCAAATATCCTCTATTAAAAAAAACCGTAAACCCTCCTCGTATCATATTATTAATACAACCCATCCACAAGAGGAGTTTCATAATTTTTTAACACCTTTTAAAAACACGGTTGTCGTTCTAATAAAAATAGAAGAGTTCAAATATCTCAACAAATTTTTAACACAAAAAATTAGTAAAAAGCTTCAAAATATCTTTGCAAAAGAGCTGTTAAAACACATTCCTAGCAAATGCAATTTTTCTAAAATTTATCTGCTTGAAAATGGAGAATTTGTGTTTGCCAAAGAGTATGACTCCAGTGCAGAGACAAAAAACTTTTATAATGAAGTTAAACTATTTCAAAAAAAGGTTAATGCTGCAAAAATAAAAATTGGTACAGTTGATTACACTTTATCTATTTTAGCCAGTCTCTCCTATGGAACAAATGCGTTAGAAAATGCAAAAGTGGGCATGTCAAAACTACTGGAAAACAAACAAGACTTTATTATTGCAAACGAGTTGGTTGAAAAAGAACAGCAATATGCTCGTGAAAAATTGCGAACCTTTAAAATGATACAAGAGGCAATAGATTCGTACAATATTGTCTCTTATTTTCAACCCATTGTCAACAACAAAACCAAAGAGATAGAAAAGTATGAATCCCTTGTACGACTGATTGATAAAGATCAAAACATTGTCTCTCCCTATTTCTTTTTAGATACAGCCAAAGAGAGTAAATATTATCAAAAGATAACCTCCATTGTCTTGAAAAACTCTTTTCAAGCTCTCTACAATACAAAAATGAACATTAGCATCAATCTCTCTTCTTTAGATATAGAACAAGAAGAGACAAAGCAAGACTTTTTTTACTTGTTAGAACAACATAAAAAAGAGGCACATAGAATTGTTATTGAGCTTCTTGAAGATGAAAAAATAAAAGATAAAAATACGATTAAAGATTTTATAAAAGAGGTAAAAAAATTCAATGTCAAAATTGCCATTGATGATTTTGGAGCAGGTCTCTCCAACTTTTCAAGGGTCTTAGAGTATCAACCCGACTATATTAAAATTGATGGTTCACTTATTAAAAATATAGAGCAAGATAAATTTTCTAAAGATATGGTCGAAACCATTGTTCATTTTTCTAAAAAACAGAACATCAAAACCATTGCAGAATATGTTGAAAACGAAAATATTTTCAACATTCTTTGCGACTTAGGCATTGATTACTCCCAAGGGTACTATTTTGGAAAAGCAGAGGTGTTATGATTTCGGACACGAGATTTTCCTACCTATTTAAAGTTATTACCTTAGCTCTTCTCTATTTTATAGCAGGTAAAATTAGTTTTGCTATCTCCAGTGAAAACAGTATTGTAAGCATTGTGATTTTTACATCAGAAGGTTTTGCTTTGGCTTCCGTCTTACTCTTTGGACGTAAATTATGGTTGGGTATCTTTATAGGACAATTCTTCCTAACCTATAACGCACTACCCCTTTACGGAACAGCAAGTATTGCTATTATTAACTCGTTAGAAGCCATTTTAGCCGTTACCCTCTTTAAGTATTTTAAACTGAATATTCAACTCTTATCAACAAAAGATGTCTTTGGACTTATCGGCTTAATTGTCTTTATTTTACAACCACTATCAGCACTTTTAAGCAATACCATACTCCTTAATTTCTCATTAATTGCACCAAGTGAATTTTATAAAAGTGTTTTTTCTTGGTGGTTTGGAAACATTATGGGACAAATTTTAATCACACCCACACTCATTCTACTCTACACCCGATGGAAACGTGTCAAGATAATAGAACTTATTGGAGTGGGTCTCTTTTTTGCCTCTACCTCCTACCTATTTCAGGTTATTATCCCTATTCTAAATGTCTCTCTTCTGTTAAGCGTAACCCTACCCCTGATTATCTATATCTCTTCACAAAAAGGCTTAGAATACGCTACCTTTTCAGTGGTCACCATTACCATGGTAACCCTCTACTTAATGCAAATAAACCAAGGTATTTTTAGCAGTCCTAGTGAAATTGATAACATTATTAATCTAAATTTTTATTTTTTATCTCAAATGTTACTACTCCTTATTATAGGAACACTCTTTCATGAACGAAAACAGAGAGAGAATAAACTGCAATCACTTATCGCCAAAGAGGTCGCCAAAAATAAAGAGCAGACAAATATTATGTTACAACAGTCCAGACTGGCTCAAATGGGACAGATTCTCAATATGGTAGCCCACCAATGGAGACAACCACTTAATAATCTTTTACTTATTAATGACCTCTTGGTCTATAAGTATGAAAAAAAGAAATTAACGGATGCCGATGTAAAAGAGTTTAATGAAGAATCAACCCTACAAATCAAACAAATGTCGGGAACCATTGACGATTTTAGAGATTTTTTTCATCCAAGAAAAGTAAAAAGTAATTTCTTACTTAATGATGTGCTTGAACATATTCTGCTTATTATGCACCCTATTTTTAAAGCCTCTGAGATTAAATTGATATTCAAAGAAGAGAAAGAAATCTATCTTTATGGATATTCAAATGAGCTAGCACAAGCCATTTTAAATATTTTATACAATGCCAAAGATGCATTAATTGAACACACAACGCAAGAAAAGAGAATCATTGAGATAGGGTTAACAAGGAGTAATCATACAATATTAATAACCATTACAGACAATGCAGGGGGTATTTCAGAAGATGTTATTCACTATATTTTTGACCCCTACTTCTCAACAAAAGAGAAAAATAATGGAACAGGACTGGGATTGTACATGTCTAAAATGATTATTGAGAAACACATGGGAGGAGAGCTTTCTATTCAAAACAATGGCAAAGGTGCTACCTTTACCATTACATTTCAAGCAGAGTAAATAGTTTATTTTTTCTCTTTTTTAGGCTCTCCTGTAAGCACTGAAAAAGAAATTTGAGCAATCTCTTTATGCTGTTTGATAAACGTATTGAGTTCATCCAGCTTCATTGATTCTATCTTCTTTAAGTTTTCCAACGATGCACCCAAAGGACGATTGGTATAATACTCTTGAAATGCACGCCCCAAACGCTGAGACAGGGTTTCATTACGAAGAGGCTCTGAACCCACTATAAACTGCTGTGCAGAGCTTAACTCCTCTTGGCTTACCCCTTTATCCAAAAAGAGTTGAACCACGTCCTTAACCGATTGTACAGCCTCATCTCCACTCTCTATTTTGGTCTGAAGATAACCTGAAAAATAGGAGTGTGTTTTATTAATAGAGAATTGACTGTAGACCGAATAGACCAAGCCTTTTTTCACACGAATCTCTTCCATCAGACGTGAACCAAAACCCGAACTTCCTAAAATAAACGAAGCCACTTGAGCTAAGTATCGCTCTTTAGAATCATACGCCACATCAAACGGAGCTCCAAAATAGACATACGCCTGTTCACTCTTCTCTATCGTCTCTTCAACTTTCTGTTGAGCTAAAGGCTTCATGGTTGGAATCTCTTTACTTTTTACATGTGGAAGCAAAGTCAATACCTCTTTGAGTAAACCCTGTGCCTCTTTTTCTGAAATGTCTCCACCCATTACAACAATAGCATTCTCTAATCCAAGATGTGTTGAAACATGATTTTTAATATCGTCAAGTTTAATTGATTCAACACTTTTAACCGTTCCTGAAGAGGCTTTGGCTAAAGGTGTATTTGGGAAAAGCATCCCTTTCATCTTCAAAGAGGAGATATAATCAAAATCACTCTCTTTTTGTTTTAAAGAACCAATCGTTTGTCTCTTAATCTTGTCCAATGTCTCTTGTGCATAATTGGGGTCTTGTAAAAGCTCTTTTAAGAGTTCTACACCATAATGAAACTCACTTTTTAAAGAACTCAACTCTATCACAAATGTTTCAGCACCTGCATTCACTCCTAAGGAGATGGCTCTATTTTCGAGCTTTGTTGCAAAACCTGTACTGCCATCTTTTAATGTTCCTTCGTTAAGTAACTTCGCTGTTAACTTAACCAAACCATCTTTCTCATCCGTTAAGGAACCTGAATTTTTAAAAATAAGTTGCATCGAGATAATGGGTAAATTTTTATCCTCTTCAAATATAAGAGGGACTTTTGTCGTATTGATGGTTAGTGAGCTAAGCGTCGCACTCATTAATGTTCCTTGTATTAGTAGTGTAAAAAGTATTACTTTTTTTATCATAAATTAAAACCTTTCCAAAATAGTGTAAGCTGTATTACGCTTTGCAGGGTGTTCTCCTACATCACGAATTAGCTCTATCATCTCTGATTGATTCATTGTATTTTTAGCACCTGCCGAAGATACAACGTTCTCTTCCATCATCGTAGAACCCAAATCATTCGCCCCAAATTTCAGAGCCATCTGACCAATGTAACTGCCTTGGGTAACCCAAGAGCTTTGAATACTTGGAACATTGTCTAAAAATAACCGAGCAACAGCCAAATAACGCAAATATTGATTAGGGGTAGTTTTGGTAATAGTAGGAAGTTCTCTTTTTAGTTGTGTATGGTCACTCTGATACGACCACATAATAAAGGCTCTAAACCCACCTGTTTCATCTTGAAGTTTACGAACATGTTCAAAGTGTTCCACAATCTCACGGGTGGTCTCAACCGTTCCATACATCATGGTAGCAGTCGATTTAATCCCAAGTTTATGAGCTTCTCTATGCACCTCTAGCCACTTCTCTGTTCCCAATTTTTTAGGAGCAATAATATCCCTAACCCTATCCGACAGTACCTCTGCACCAGCCCCTGGGATAGAGCTTAGACCTTTAACTTTAAGCCGTGCTAAAACCTCTGCCACACTTAAATGAGAACGTTTAGCAATATAATCAATCTCAATAGCCGAAAAGCCATGAATCGTAATAGTAGGATATTTATTATGAATATGCTCCACCAAATCTTCATACCACTCCAACTCCAATTTAGGATGCACCCCACCCTGAAAAAGAATCTGAGTCCCACCAATAGCAATCAGCTCATCTATCTTTTGGTCAATCTCATCAAAGGTCAAGATATACGCATCTTCTTTTTTCTCATGGGTATAAAAAGCACAAAACTTACAATCAACCCAACAGATATTGGTGTAATTTATATTTCTATCCACCACAAAAGTGGTTACCCCTTTTGGATGCATCTTCTTTTTCATCTCACTAGCCATACGCCCAA
>Ga0256827_10000575_pt1 | contig 22926 bp, 16 predicted proteins | sample CV84metaG_FD_185977 | JGI IMG/M metagenome (GOLD analysis project Ga0256827, IMG submission 185977) | Hydrothermal vent microbial communities from East Pacific Rise, Pacific Ocean - CV84 | ecosystem: Environmental > Aquatic > Marine > Hydrothermal vents | place: Pacific Ocean: East Pacific Rise... | reverse complement strand
TACTTCTTGCTCATCTCTTGTTTTAAGTTTTGTTATTTTAACATCATTCAAGAGTTCTTCTATCTCTTTATCAGTTAATGTTCCTCCTTCAATTCGTGTTGATGAGCCAATACTTTCAATTGTTGCAATCTTTCTTAATTCTTTCAGATAAATATTTTCTTGTTTTTCGATAATATTCCATCTACCCTTATATAAATCAATTTGGGAAATGAGATTTAAGATTTTTTGATTTGTTAAAAAATCAAAGTTTAATTTATTTATGTATTTATCCATTTATTATCTGTATTTTATCCGAATACAAAAATAACTAATTTTTAAAAATATCCAAATAATATCTGTATTTTACCCGAATATAGTTTCTTCTAATGCACCACAACGGAACTTCACGCAAAAACCCCTATATTTTTTTAAAAGAGTCTCTTAGGTTTCATCCCTTTATGTTTTTATCAGCTTTCAATCCTAATTCTTTAGCATTTTTAGAAGAGACAATTGATTTCCCTGTTTGTTTTTCAATTTCTAATCGTGCTTTTTTCGCAGCATTTCCACCTTTTCGAGCTACTTCTCTATTTTCTATTAAACCTTGTGGTTTTTTTTCTTTTGATATTTCAGTTGTCGAAGCTTCTGCTAACATATTTAAAACCAATTCTAAATTGGTCATATTATCTCGTAAGTTTTCTTTTTTAAGCCCTTTTAATTTTTTATATGCTTTTACATCTCTATCTGCCCATGCTTTTGTTATTTCATTGGTCAATATAGCATAATCTAAACCTTCTTTCATTCCTCTTGTCTTCCATTCATCAGTAAGTTCTTTTCTTACTTCAATACTTTTTAATCGTTGATTTATCCATTCTTTAGAATATCCTTTTTTAAGATACGTTTCCATTGCACGGTCAAAAGCCAATTCTGGGTCTTCTGTCTCTTCAATTCGTTCATATCCAACCTTTGCTAACCAAATTTTAAAAGGTTCTGCTTTAGGTGAAGGAATTGATTGTATAAGTCGTAATAATTGTTCTGTGTCTGCGACATCAGTTAGCCTCATTTTGCCGTCAATTGCCAATAATTTCAAACGGCTACAATTTGTAGCCACTTCACTTCCTTCTTTTTTAAGTCTGGTTTTTAGAACACTCCAGTATTTCCTGGGGTTTTCGCTCTCTGTCAAAACCCCAATTATATCAATAATAGAGAAATACCATTTTTCTTTTTCAGTATCCCAGTGAACACGAACTCGTTGGTCTTGAAATAATTTTATTGCATTTTCTTTGGTCATATTTTCTTATTAAAAAAGTTACTTCAAAATTAGTCAATATTTTTTAGTGTAGATTTTTATTTGGAAAACGGATTTTTACATTGATTGAGAAACGGCAGCCTACCTGTTTGTTTGCCTGCCTATCGGTAGGCAGGTAAATCTAATAACCAACAGAAAGCCCAAATCCTGACCAAATGTAAGCTTTTTTTATGCGATTTTATAAAATCATTTTAAAAATAGGGGATTGATATACGTGTAGTTAGGATGGAGTTAAGGCTAATTAATTTGAAAGAAAACTATAAAATTACGTAATAAATTCTATCCGCTATTTCCTATGATTTAGAGAACCGCCGTATATGTGCCCAAGAATAAATATCCAGTGGATATTTATTAGAAGGGGAGTACGAAGTATCCGTATCCCGAAAGCTTTCGGGAGTGGTGTGAGAGGCGCACTGGCGGTCATTTGACCGTTAGCCGTCTACTCGATTGTATGCTGGGCTTTATTCATTATCAGTTAATTATCAATTTGCTACAATCAAAATTCAGCTCAATCAAAGCACTGCTGTTCTCGAAAAAATAGTTTTTAGGGTAGGCAAAAAAGCGTTGGCAGACAGATAAGCTCTTTTGCAATTTTTGGATTGCGGGACGGCTTGTGCGAATTGCAAATGTGCTTGGCTGTGTGGGTTGGTTCATGATTTTAAGTTCTTTTTAATGAAATTATTCAATGACTCCGCAATGGAGAAAGCTAATGGTACAGGTACTCCATTCCCAATCATTTTAAATTTTTTCGACAAAGGAATGTCCTTTGGTAATATATACGTATCAGGTACTCCTTGAATTCTTAATGTTTCCCTTACTGATAATCTCCGATTTTCATACGGATGAAGATGTACTTCGTTATTTCCATAACAGGCCGTAGGGCTATACTTATAACGATGAAGTCTTTTAAATGAGGGTCGATTTGTTTCACCTTCTTTTATTTTTGACAACTTTGACAATGAAGTCCGGATATTAAAAAATTCATCTGCATTAGGGATTCCCAATATTTCTGAATCTTGAACTAAACAACTTTCCACACATAATTCCAAAGGTAACTTATTGAAGTTCCGCACCTCTTGTTTAAATGGGCTTGGTTTAGGCCAATCATAAGTTTTAGCAACATTAAAATAATTTGCATTACTAGGCCAATCAAACCATGAAATCTCAATAATTTTCTTATTGAAATATTTTTTTCTAATCCCTATAATAAAAACACGTTCTCTAAACTGAGGAACACCAAAGTCTAAAGCATTTAGAGTTTTGAAATCAATAAAATAATCTGATTCAATATCCTTTAGTAATTTTAGTAAATATTCTTTGTGCGATTTATTCTTTACTAATCCTGTTACGTTCTCCATAACAAAAAATGAGGGCTTAATTTTTGAAATTTTCTCAAAATATTGCACAGTCATTTTACCACGACTACCATTAAACCCTTTATGTTTACCATTCATTGAAAAGTCTTGACATGGAGGACCGCCAATTATTCCAAAAAAACTTGGTTTCCCGTTTGGAAATGCTTCTGAAATAATTTCATTTGAATTAATATCCTCAATAGACTTTGTGTTAAATATTTCAGCAATATTATTGTTGCCATTAGTCTTTCTCCATGACGTTATACCTGCTGCATGAAGTTTAGAAAAAGCTGAATCAAATTCATTTGACCAAACAGTTTCAAAACCTGCCATTTCAAAACCCATATCAAGGAAACCACCTCCACTAAAAAATGACAATATCTTTATTTTATTCATCTCTAATAATTGTGTTATCTAAAAAATAAAGAATCTCCGTTTCTCCATCTGGATAATATAAATTATATATTGATATAGAACTCCCAATTTCAATTATTTTATCAGTTTTTACATTTTTCACTCTGTACAATCTATTATTTACTTCTATATGTATTTCAGTAATATTTACTTTTATCACCTTTCCAATTAGGTCAATATTACTGTCTATTTTGGTATTTATTAATTTATCAGCGTAAGTATAACAAACTATTCGATTGTTACAATATTTACAGTTTTCTTCGTTTGGAATTGCTAAAGAATTTAAATCATTATTATTAACAGCAGAATCTATCTTTCGTTTTAATTTAATTGCCCTGTTCTTAACTTCTGAAATGTAATCTTTACCCATTTCAACAATATGTCTATCCCCTTTGATGTCTTCAATATATAGAACAGGTAATGACTGTTGTTTATTCAATATTATTGAAACGTATAATGCTAATTGAGTTCGATAAACTTCTTTAATTTTTTTCTCGCCCTTATTGTTTTCATAAATATCACCTGTTTTAAAGTCTGTAATTTGTTTTACTTTATCTTTCTCAACAACCATTAAATCAACATAGCCTCCTAAAATATCATCATTAATCCATTTTTCAAATACAATATTTGATTTTGAGAGTTGATGAGTTTTTTTTGATAATAGAGTGTTTGATAATGAGTGTTTCTTAACTGTATAATATTTTGAATGCCACTGAACCGGATAATATCTTTTTTGAAGTTCATTCTTCTTATACAAATCGTTAAGCTCATTAATTTTTTCTTCCCATTTTTGATTGAATAATTTAATGCTATTTATTCCCCATTCATTCTGCTTTTCATAAAACTGATGTATAATTGAACCTAAATCAGTATCTGGATGCTTCGGGAAAAACTGCTCAGAGCTGTGTGTGTTTGAAAACACTGCTTTAAGCGGACACTTTTCCCAATAATAGAAACTACTAGGTGATATGTATTTTACTACATTAGTCATTCAAAACTCTTTTGATTATTTTGCCATAACACCAACCAGGTCTTCTATGTAAGTTGAATGAATCAACAAAGAATAAATTTTCAGTTCCGGCTTCTACAATAGCTTCTGTTAAAATGTTTCGTTCTTCATTTGGTTGATGAGATGTCCAATTCCAAAAAGGATGAACAATAATAACCTTAATATCGTTTGCGATAGTAAAGCCATTCAAATGACCATAAGTTACATACTTAACATTATCAAAATCAATTTCAACTTTCTTTGCTAATTCTTTAGTGAAATTTTTCCAGTTCAAAAGCTCAGGATGTTTAAAATCATCTTCAATTAAACCTGAAAGATATCTGTCATCTGACATTACTCGAAGTAAACCTACACCCAATCTCCAATCTAGTAGTGGGTGAAAATTCATGTTTCGATAATTCTTCAAATCATTATAACTAGCATCATCGCAAGTTTGGTTCGTAATTATTGAATAATTATATTTATCATTTCTCGCATCAGGCTCAATACATTTAGTTAAGTATTTCTCAAAGTTATTGTACAATTGTTGTATAAAACCAGAACCATTAGGAAGTTCATCTGCCAAAACAATACTTGCCGAACTACGGTCTGAAACACCATTAATTTCGGGTAGAACAATACTATCAATAGCTGCAATTTCAATTTCTTCCGGGTCTATATCTAAATCAGCGGCTAAAGTTCGTTGTAGTAAAAAGGCCGCTGAATAGAAAGCTCCTTTTGATGCTGATGCTTTAAATAAATCTGAATTTTCAAATGGATTTATATCTAAACTCAAATCTAATTGGTTTGGTTCTATTCTAAAAACTTCGGTAATCTTACAAGAAGCTAATGAAATAGACTCTTCTTCGTTTGAAATAATTTGAATGCTATCTAATTGATTTATAAAGTCAGTATTAATCCATTGATGTTCAAAAGTCGCTCCATATTTTTCTTGTTTTATGTACTTACCTTTAAACAGTTCACCTCCATTGTTATTGATTTTCCAAGTTAATTCTTGTTGTGCGTATTTAATCCTACAATTTCCAATATTTCTTGGCATTATATCATTCTTACTCTCGGCAAAAGTTAATGGTTTTGAAATATTAATCTCAAAATCTTCATTTGAATCCTTTGGGAATTTTAAATCTGTTCTAAACGCTGATGGACTTGCTCCGATAAAGACTGTGGTGTTAGGATTGTCCACAATTAATCTTTGCTCATCATCTTCTTTTGATATTTCAGTATAAGGTTCTGATTTAATCACTTTAGTAAAATTATCTTGTATTAACCATTTTCTTTCTGTAAAAGCATCATGATGCATAGCATCCACTTCCATTTGACCTTTATTGGCATAATTTTTACTTATGCCTGAAATATTTGGAGTAAAACCGATAGCTTGCACAACACCCTTGTCTTTAGTTTTTTGAGAACCTGGGGCAAACTCATATATCGCCATTCCTAAGTCTCTATCAATCGACAAGGATTCGTACCCTTCAATTTTGCTATTTTCCCCTTTCATTGGCTTAAAGCCATGAATTAAGTTTCGTATTCTTGTTGGCATACCCGCCATTGGCAATATTCCAGATTCGGCTAATAATTCTGACAAATCTCCACTAATTACATTTTGAGTACCAATAATGGATTGGATTTCATCAGGTAAGTCAACAATCCAATCAATAAAACTTTCAAAAGAGAATGGTTTAAGTTCACCATTGGAATATATCCCGACGTTAATAGAATCAAAAATATCTTTTATTTCATTTTGTATATTGTTCTCTAATATTATTTTTAATTCATTTCTATTGAAAGCACTGATATCGCCAAATTCACCATGTACAGAGCCTTCAGAGACTTGCAACTCTCTAAAAGCATACCTTAAAATGGCTTTTGCTAAAATTCTCTTAAAAATCTTTTCTTGGTCAAGACTTAAAAAAGGCTGTGGCGGTTTATCACCGGTTATACTTAAAGGATTATCAAAATAATACTCATCATGGCTGCGTCCTCGTGCAAATGTTAAGGAATAAGAGTATAGTTGCCCCCTTCTACCTGTTCTACCTACACGTTGCTGGTAATTAAATCTTTGTGGTGGCATATTGGCTAATAAAATTGCTTGCAATGCTCCTATGTCAACGCCAACCTCTAACGTGGTTGTTACACTCAATAAATCAATCTGTTGAATAAGCTTGTCTTTGGGATTCAGAAAGATGTTTTTAAACTGTCTCTGTCTTAATAATTGATTATCGGTTTGTCCAGTTAATTCTTCGGTGTGTAGTCGGAAAGGTTCGTACTCTTGATTTAAACTTGCTGTTAAATAATTCTTATTCCATAACTCTTCGACTATACCAACTTCTTGTTGATTTAATGATTTAAGGCAGAAAACACAGACCCCACCAGATAATTGAAGGTGAATAGTACCACAATGTTGGCACTTGTAGTATGAAGTTGTTTTATTTGCAATTTTTATAATTAGGTTGTTTATTTCAATAATACCATTGTGTCCATTGTTTTGAAGAACATCAAAGATTATATTACCTAAAGCAATTTCATTCAATCCTTTTTGTTCAGATATTTTTCTAACATACCTTTTCTCTTTCCTCGAATTTGGTAAACTATCATACGAGTCGTACAGATTAACTCTATAGTCGGTTCTGTTGTGCTTATAATTATCTCCCCAAATACGCATAAAGGAATTGCAGACTTGATGAAGGAAGTCTGAATTAACTCCAAGTTCATTGGCTTTGTTGGATAAAAGTTGATTCGGGTTTAATGTAGCATATCCCAAGCCTGATGCTTCAAAACTGTAATACAGTCTACCAAAAATAAATGAAGAGATATTTTGTTCAATTCTCTCATTGAGCCTTTCTCTTACATTCTCCCAACCATCTTTTGTCTTGTCATAATCTAACTCATCAAAATTAAAGAAGTTATGCCATTGTATGTATTCTCTACCAACTTTGAAATTCTCAACGGATTTGTAGGTTCCACCTGGATTTATTCCAAAGCGAAGTAATTCTTTTATTACTATTTGCACGAAATCCGATGTCGTTTTTATATTTTTCTTTATTGAATTGTATCGTTTTTTATCCTTTTCTGTTGCAAATTCCCCGTTAACTGTTTGCCAAAGTTGCCCAATCTCTTTGTATTTCGCTTCATCTTGTTTTTTGTAGTTATTTTTTAGTTCCTCATTATTAGATTCTAATGCTATAATAATATTATTTTCAAATTGCAGAATACTTGTAATATTATGAATAATAACTTCTTTCAATAAAGAATTGTAATGTTCTTCTTCAATGCTTTTTGCAAGTTTAGCAGCATCTTCTCTACTATCAGAAAAAGCTACAAGCTTCTTTGTATCTTCATCATTACCTTTACGTTTTGGCAGTGCTTCAAATAATTCTTTGGATAGAATTTGATTAACTTTTCCGAAACCAGTTCTAAAACCTCTAAAAGGAGATTGTTTTTTCTTCATTGGATGAGAATAATCTGCTTCACAATGAGGACAATTATGAGGTAATGAACTTATTTCTTTAGCTAATTTTGAATCTTGTAAATCCGCTATATCTTTCCCGTTGCTGTTCAGCACCCTTAACCAATGGCCAGAGATATAACTCGTTAGGTCTCTAGGTGTGTTTGAACCATCTTGGTTTTTAGGAATAATTTTTCCTGAATTTACATTTAGCCAAGCTTTATACCATTTGAATTTGAAACCTGTATTAGAGATTCTATTTTCCGGTTCTATAGCTTTGTATTGACCAGGGCAGAAAACTGAAAAATCTTTATATTTTCTTTTTTCCACAATTGTTGACGGTGATGTTTCTGGAACACCTTCAATATCGGGACTAACGGGAATTAATTCAGTATAAGGGTCATCGTTTTCATCTTTATACTGAACTCTACTCCCTCCATAAGCCAAAATACCACAGTTTTCACAATATAATAGTTCGAGTGTACGATGATTGTTGTGAGATATTTTTGGGGCAGTTAATAATTCTCCAATAGGAACTGCTTTTTCTTCTATTTCATTATCAGGAATTAATTCCCCCCACATTCCAGCAATGTTTCTATAGAACAAATGAAATCGAATACGAGGATAATCGTGTTTTATCTTATACTTTTCAAGTAATCCCAATAGAAAAAAGAAGCCTTTTACTGCATCTTTATTTTCTTTTTCGGATGCTCCAAAAAGAGCTTCTGAAATATACTTGACACCGCTGGTATCATCAGCAAGACCATTTTTGAATGCAGGAACTGCACGGATTCTTCCGTCTACATTAAAAGCATAGAATAAAGATTCTTTTATCTCAGAATTAAAAACCGTTGTTACTCCAGCCTCTACTTTAGAATTACACGTTAAGACTTCAATTAATTTATTGGTATAATTAGTAATATACAAACCTATTTTAGTATCTATTTCTTCTTTATCATCAACAGATTTTGGTAATTCTTTTTCGAGTTTATCAGTTTTTTGTCCAATAACCGCAAAATCATTCACAAAGCCAGTCAAAGGACTTATGTCTTTTCCTTCAAGCTTTAATTCTGTACCTTCTATTATTTCTATTTCTTTTTTTTCTGTGCCAAAGAAGCTCTTCAAAAATGCTTTTCCTTCTTCTCCTTCAAGAGAAGCACTCGAAGCAAGAATCCTTAATTGGTCACTATCAGGAGTTAATCCAATTCTGTCTAAAAGCATTCGTATTAAGTATGCCGTTTCAGAACCCGAACCACCTCTATATAAATGCAACTCATCGATAACAATATGAAAAATTCTTTCCTTTTTTTCTTGTTCTTTTTCTTCATGACTTAATTCTGTATCAAATTCTGTTCTACATTCAAGCCATGCTTTAGTTTTATCAAAAATTGAATTTTCGATACTACGCATAAGCATAATGCTAAGCATACTGAAGTTTGTAATCATTATATCAGGAGGAGTTTCCTGCATATCAAAACGAGTACGCATTTCAGCACCATCTAATTGTTGAAAGTTCGCTTTTAAATCTGCTATTTTATCTTTGTCTAAATCATCTGGATTTTGAACAATGTATTCGTTTAATTGAGAGATGTTATCTTCAATTAAGCCTAGTTCTTTTTTTAATTGTTGTACTTTGTACTTATTCGGAATAATCTCATTGTTTTCATTTAGCTTATAAATTTTACCTGGTACTGGTGAAGTAGAGTTATATCGTCCAAAATAGATACGATTATTATTATAGTCCGATTCTAATAAATCTCTCAGTTCGTCTGAATCCAATGCCTTTCTGAGACGTGAGAGTTGGTCTTCAACTAGTGCATTCATTGGATAAATCAGCATTGCCCTGATTGCTGTTGGTCTTTGAGGGCTTGGTCTTTGCAAAACAGATTCAGTTAGTGATTTATTACCTTTACCAACTATTTTAGCCGGTCCCCAGCCTCTTTTACTCCACCATTTTGTGTTATTTAAGGTATTTGTTGTATGGTTCCATTTATTCAGTTCTTTACTCAAGTATGCAAATAGTGGTAGCAAAAAAGCCTCTGTTTTACCGGAACCGGTACCAGATGTAATCACACAGTGATTACCTTTCATTGCCTTAATGAGCATTTCGTATTGATGTTGATATATCCTAAAATCACCAACTAAACCTTTGCTAACAATGTCTTTGAAGATTTTTAATTCATCTTCGTTCAGGTTATCAATATATGGGATTTCACTTATTTTAAATTCCGATGGTTTGTAAATTGGCAAAGGTTCTGCCCACGGAGACCGCGCAAATATTTTATCTTGATTCAATAAATTTTCCCTATCTTTTTCAAAATCTTCATACCGTGTGCTAAAAGCGGTTTTAACATACAGAATAAAGTTGTCCTTTATTTTATCAAAAACTTGAATTGGATTTTTCATATCACAAAATTATTTCAGTATAATTCAACTGTTGATTCAAATTCACAAAAATGTTATTCACAAAAAGACTTGGTACATTTTTGTAAATCAAATACGTACCCTTATGTCTAACATCTTCAATTTTTAAATATTTTATTTCAGCTTTCCTTCCATTTAAAAGAGCGATACTCATTGAAAAAAATCTTGGGAGTCTACAATATAGTGGTACAGCCAAATATTTTCGGCTTTTGTCATAGAGCAAAATATTTGTGAGCTTAGGAGCATTCTCTTTTTCTTCAAGTTCTTCCCTACAATTAACCCATCCTTTTTCCTCAATACTTTTCTTGCAATTTTCTTCTCTCATTTTTCTATAAAGAAATAAATAGAGATAAATTCCGAACTGCTGATTAGAAATATTATAAGACGTTTCATTGTACCATAATCGGCATATAGTTTTATATCCTGATATTTCGGTAAACTTCACAAATGCTAATTGTTTGTCGAATTCTTGGGGTTTTTGTATAAATAAAAGTTTGTCTATATCAAAAACATATCCGCCTTCAAAATCTTCAATAGCATTTTCCACAGGCTTAATATATTTTTCCCATTTAGAAATATCATTAAAATGAGATGCTAGTGCAAACTGTGTATATAACCCAGATTTTTTGAAAACAAACCCAAATGTGTCAGCAAATCCCTTTACCCTTTTATGAGAACAGTCTTTAAATTTAAGATGTATTACCTGTGGAAACAATTCATCATTTTCATTCTGAATATTTGTTGTAATTGAATTAGTGAGTGCATATTTAATTACTTTATTTACCAAAAAATTATCTCTAGCTCCAACTAAAAATGTGGTTATCCCAGCATCAGAAGGCTTAATAACTAATTGTGATTTATTTACACATAAGTAACTATTACTTGCATTATAGTCAATATAGCCATTATCTTGAAGCTGATAACGTAAATAATTAGCTCTTTGCTTAATATTTTCTTCGCTTCCTATGCTTTCAAGAAGTTTAAAAACTGCTTGGTCAAATTCTGATTTTGTTAATTTCCCTTTGGTCGAAATGTAATTTATGAGAATGTTGCCCAAATGATAAGGGTTATAATCATCTTGCTTTGTATACGATTTAGCTTGAACAGTATTTTTAAAGATTCCGTTTTGATTGTCAAGTAAATTTTGATATGGTTTTATAATACTAATTTTTTCTTTTGAAAAAAAGTGTTCTAAGCCTTTGGTAAAATCCGTTTCAATATTATCAATCTGTCCAATTGAGTTACGCTTTGGTAATTGCATTTCTATTCCATTATTATCAATCTTTTTAAAGTCAGCAATTCTTAGGAAGCGTAGAGTGTTAATTTCTCCGCAATTCAGTTTAAAGGCTTTATTATTTTTCGCAATATGTTCAGATGTAAAAGAATACTTGTTAATTAAAGCTTCGAATTCATTTCCATCTTCATCTTTCTCAACAACATAATTCTGGGTTAACAATATTCTTGAACCATCTTCATAAATTGCTGTAATAGGCTTCTCATTTTCAAAGTTTTCAATCCAAACAGATGGTAACTTATCCTTAAATATTAGACTATTCATATAGAATTCTTTATCAAAATTAATTTTTGGGTTATCTTCTAATGCAGGTATAAGTTCAGGTAGGTTATGGTGAGGATATTTAGTAATATTTTCCACGCAAAATGCTAACCATCCTTCATTTAGTAAAGTTTTACTATTGTTAGTATATAACTTTTTTGTTCCAGAAATTGATTCAAACCATTCTTTAAATATATGTTCGTAACATTCATCTGTACAAACAATTAAAGTTTTACCAACATTAAATTCAACTTTAGTTATCTCAACCCAATCTAAATGAGGAATTCTTTTGAAAAGGTAAAAATCTTTAGCTTTCCAATTGTATTTAATTCTATGGGGTTCGTCTCTTAATTCAACTCCATTTTTAAGGTCTATAAAGCAATTATTTATTGGATTTGAATATAATTCGCTGTTTTGAGAAAAATCATTGATTAACTCCCCATTTGACTTTTTCAAGGTGCTATTTTCAGGTAAAGCATCCTTTGTTAAAGCTCTAAAGTATTTAAAATTTAACCTTTGACTTAAAATATTAAAGTCTAAACATAAGACTAGTTTTTTTCTAGAATAGCCTCTTTGTCCTTCAATAATATGTGTTATTCCAGTCCAATTTTTATAATATTTAAGAGCTCTCTTAACAATCTTGTCACCTATATAATCATTTTGCTTGATTTTGTCTTTTGTATTTGTTGATAGTCTAAGAAAGGAACTGTTTTCTATTAATAAGTTTCTGATTTGTCCTTCTGTGATAGTATCATCTGGTAGAATATTGTTATCATCAAAAATTTTTGACAACCTTTCTTCTTGCTCTTTCCGGAATAAAATATGATACTCGTATTTACTTACATATTTTCTATTGGGATTAGGGTCATTAATTTCTTCTAAGTATCCTAAGCCAAAATTGTTACTCTCAATTAACCAGTTGTTAAGCTTATTCCATAGATATTCAATCTCTTTTAATTGGTTCCTGATAAACTTATTGTAATTACTAGTTAACCGTTTTTCTTCAAAATAATTTTTAGCTATTCCATGAAAATTACTCATGCTAAAACCTTCCTGAATGTCTCCAGAAGTAAAGGGAAGGATAAACGCGAGTAAATAAGATAAATATGGTGGATAATTAAATGAGGTTCCTGCAATACCACGAGTACCACCAACAAAACGTGTTTCTAAATCTATAATTCTTTGAATATAATCAGTATTCGTAGTGCCATTAATACCAATCCTAAGAGATTTGAAAAAATCTTCTAAATAACCATCTTCGGGGTTTTCAAAGTTCTTTGCACCAATTTCTCCTATTATTTTCTCACTAAAATACAGCGTAATCTCTTTTTCCTCATTGTCAACATTAAAGAAATGATTTATTATAGCATTATTCCATTGTAGATAGTTCATTCTATAAGTTTACGTATTATCGGTGCGTTGGTAAAAATTGCACTCTTTTGCAAATTTCGGTTTGAGCGGTAGCCTGTGCAATTTGCAAATGTGTGCAATGTGCGTGGGCTTCCCTAATTGTCCCGAAGGGCAAAAGCGGGTCGGCAAAAACTAATTTTTTCTTGCAAAAAGTTTCAATCAATGCTAATATTTTTTCTATTCTATTTTTCAATTATCTAATCAGTTTATTTCTATGTAATTCGGTTATTCTGCCTTGCATACAACAAGAGAATATGTGTAATATTACACATATTTCTCTTATAGTTTTATATTTTATTACACATACACGCAAATATAGGGTGTTTTTATGTAATCCTATCATGGTGTATCAATAAATCTCACCAAAAACTAAAAAGAAATATATTTCAGAGGGTCAACGGCGGCACCATTGATCCATAGCTCGAAATGCAGGTGTGGTCCGGAGCTGAGCTCGCCGGAGTTTCCAATAATGGCAATTAAGTCGCCGGCATTTACATATTCGCCTTCTTTTTTGAGCAAGGACGAATTATGCTTATACACACTAATCATATTATTGGCATGTTGTATGGCGATGATATGCCCGGTATTAACGGTCCATTCCGATAGCAGCACCACACCATCATCAATGGCTTTTATCGCATCGTTTCTTTTGGCCACAATGTCGATACCCAAATGGCTCTTCGACATATTAAAACGGTTGGTGATAATCCCATTGACGGGCGTGAAAAGGACATGGGTGTTTTTCAGGAAGGTGACATCGTAAATATCTTTGGTTTCGTGATAATAGATATTGTATTTATCCTGGTTTTCTAATTCTACTCTCAATAACGAATCGGCTTTGCTTTTATGATTCTTGATATCATCATAATTGGTGGTCGTGGTGCTTTTTACGGCTCCTTCTTCCTGCATATCGCCACCACTAAGGATCAGTTTGATATTATTGATATATAAGTTGTTTTGATATAGTACCGATTCCAAAGAATCCAGGCTTTGGTTCAAGCGGTAAATCTCGGGTTTTATGCTGGTGTCGGTATAGCCCGGAATATATTCTCGAAGGCTTGTAAAAGCAATAGCATATAGGGCTATTCCAATCCAAAAAAGAGAAATGGCGACCAGGAACGTAAAAACATTTAAGCGCGATAAACGAAAGCTCAGCCTTTGCTCAAAGTTTTCGTCGTTCATCAGTACCAGACGATATTTATAACGAAGTTTCTTAAACCGTTTTTTCTTCTCTTCTGCCATATTTTGCAAATATCTAAAAATTGCGAATAGTTACCGCTTTTTTTTAAAGCCTTTTTTACCAACTATTTCTTAAGATCTGCCGGTAATACCGCATCCCTCGAATAATTCTGCTATAAAACATTTAATTTGATGGTTTTTTATAAAAAATAAAATATTTTTGCAAAAAAGAAGTTATTTTTAAGTTGATATTAAATGTAGCTTTGTAATTATTTTTACCATCATAAATATATAAATTTTTGAGACTCAAAAACATACTATTATACAAGTATTTGCTTTTATTTTTTGTTGTGGCTCTGCTTTTTACAGCCTGCTCTACAAAGAAGAATACCTGGACACGTAGGGCCTTTCACAATGTAACGGCTCATTATAATGGTTGGTGGAATGGTAATGAGAGTCTGAAAGATGGGGTGCGCGAATTAGAAAAAAATGTGGATGACAACTATAATAAAATACTTAAAGTATATAATTATGGTGATGAGACACAGGGGCAGACCATGGCTTCATATAGCGATAGAGCTATAGAAAAAGGGTCGATGGTGGCGCAGCGTCATAGTATGTGGTTCAAAAGCCGTGAATACTGTAACTGGGTGCCGGAGAGTTATTTACTGATAGGTAAATCGTATTTTTATAAGCATGAGTATCAGAGTGCCCGCTTGACCTTTGAGTTTATTACCAAGAAATATTTCTACGACGATATTCAGTACGAAGCTATGTTATGGCTGGCTAAAACTTATATTGAGTTAGAGAATTATCAAAAAGCCGAAACTTTTTTAGACCAGTTGAATAGTAGGGTAGGGAAAGAAGAAATACCTAAGGCCATTCCGGGGCTTATCAATACGGTTTATGCCGATCTTTATATCAAACAAGGCAATCCTTCGGTGTCGGTGTCTTATTTAAAAGAAGCACTGATACAGATGACGGAGAAGGACCTGAATAACAGAATGACCTTTATTCTGGCTCAGGTGTATCAGGAAGAAGGAAAAGCCGATGAAGCCACAGCTTTATACCAACAGGTGGTTAAAAAGAACCGACATTATCAGACCACTTTTAATGCCAAGATGAACCTGGCACGTTTATACGATGCCAATTCTTCGGATAGTAAGGCTTTGGTTAAGAGCCTGAAAAAGATGCTCGATGATGTGAAGAATAAAAACTATCACGACCAAATTTATTATGCCTTATCCGAGGTGGCTAAAGCCGATGGCGATGAGGCTCAAGCTATAGCGTATCTGCGTTTATCGGTGGCTTCCAGTGTGCAAAACGATTATCAGAAAGCCGTATCTTCATTGGATGTGGCACAACTTTTATACGATCGTAAAGACTTTAAAAATAGTGGGGCTTATTATGATACCGCCATGCAATACCTGCCTGAAGATTATCCCAATTATAGGGCAGTGAAGCGACAAACAGCTATTATCAGCGATTTGGTGGGCCATTTAACCATTGTACAGGTGGAGGATTCTTTGCAGCTATTGGCTGCCATGCCACGTCCCGAATTGAATGCCATGATAGATTCAATTATTCAAGTAATTATTGAAGAAGAAGAGCGTTTGCAGGAAGAAGAGCTGATGCGTCAGCAGGCCATTGCCATGGGGGCTCAAAGTCGTCGTTCCATGGGTCCGGGCATCGGTTCGGCTGTAGGCGGAGGATGGTATTTCTATAATCCTCAGGCCATGAGCATGGGTTATTCGGAGTTTATTGCCAAATGGGGCAACCGGAAATTAGAAGATAACTGGAGGTTGAGCAATAAGCAACAAACATCCTTTAGTATCGATGACGAGATTGAAGGAGAGGTGACGGCTGATAGTTTGATGGTGGTTGATTCTAATGCCGTTAAAACCAGTACGAACCCCAAAGACCGAAACTATTATTTGCAGAATATCCCCTTACAAGCCTCTCAGATAGATGCTTCCAACGAAAAAATCTCTCAGGCACTCTATCATGCCGGTTTTATTTATAAAGAAAGTCTGAAAGAGTATTCGGATGCCATCACGACTTTCGAGGAATTTAACCACCGAAACGAAGAACCTCATGACTTGAGCAATCAGGTGTATTTCCAATTATATCTTTTATATAATGATGCCGGTAATAAAGAAAAAGCAGACTATTATAAAAACTTACTAATCACTAATTATCCCGATAGCGATTATGCCAAGCTTTTGCTCGACCCCGATTATTTTAAGGAACTACAGAAAAAGCATAATCATTTAAAGAACTTATACGAAAAAACTTATAAAGCCTACGAAGAAGGACAATATACCATGGTGGTTTATAACTGCGATCAGGCTTTATCGGTAAACGAAGAAGACGATATCATCCCTAAGTTTTTATACTTAAAGGCGATCTCCATGGCTAAAACCGATGTGGTAGACTCCATGACCGTCAACCTTTCTTTACTTATTGAACGTTATCCCAATTCGGAGGTCACACCGTTGGCCGAGAATATCTTGCAAAATATGGGCTTATACGACCCCGATGCTTCCTTAACTCCGGAAGAGCTGGAAGCTCAACAGGTGATGGAGGAGGCCAAATCGATGTATGTGGTCGATAAGGAGAGTGAGCATTATTTTGTGGTGATGGTGAATAGCGAAAAGGTAAATGTGAATGGTATTAAAACAAGGATTTCCGATTTTAATAAAAAGTCGTATTCTGCCAATAATCTAAGTGTAAGTAGCTTAATGTTCGATGGTCCCTGGCAGATGATCACGATTAATAAATTCGAGAATGCTCATAAAGCTATGATGTATTATAGGGCTATCACCAATAGTGTGTATGTGTTCCCCGAGATTGAAAGAGAAAGCTTTAAGCCGATGATCATCTCTTTAGAAGATTATCCTAAGCTATATCAAGATAAAGACGTAGAGAAGTATTTAAGATTGTTCTCGGTGGAATACCAATAAATAAAGCATAAATGTTTAATAGAAAAACAGGAAAGAAAATGGCTAAAAGTAATGATTACGATGCTAAATCGGTAAATACTATTGGAATGGGCACTGTGGTAAAAGGTGATATTACTTCCGATGGAGATTTTAGAATTGTAGGTAAGTTAATAGGAACCATACAGTCGAAAGGAAAAGTAGTTATTGGTAAAACCGGTATCATCGAAGGCGATGTGTTTTGTAAAAATGCCGATGTATCGGGTAGTATAAAAGGTTCCATGAAAGTAGATGAACTGCTCAGTCTGACGGCTTCTTCGAAAGTAGAAGGCGAAATGGTTGTGGGGAAAATATCTATCGAAGCCGGAGCTAATTTCTCCGGACAATGTAATATGACAAATGCTCATGTCCAGCAAAAAGGGAAAAAATAGTTTTAAAGATTACGCTAAATACTCAAATATGGCTATCCAAATGATAGTTATCATAGTTTTTGGTACCTTTGCAGGCTTTAAACTTGATGGGTATTTACATTTGAAATTCCCTATTTTTACATTGGTGTTAGCATTGGGTTCAGTCGCTTTGGCCATATATATTTCAATTAAAGATTTAATAAAATAGCCTATGCAAGCTGATTTTAAAATATTCCTGAGAAAGATCATCATCTTTACCATCATCGTATCTGTTTTACAGTTTTTGCTGGTCATGCAATTACCCGAGAGATTTGTCAGTCATGCCCTGGCTGTCATCATATTGTTTTTCTTTGGTTTCACCACTGTGATGCACCGTTATCTGTTAAAATCTACCGAAGGAAGACCTCAGAAGTTTATTTTTAATTTCATGCTTCTAACAACCGTAAAACTGCTGATGTATTTGAGTATCATATTGATATATGTGCTCTTTAATAAAGATGATGCCTTGAGTTTTATCGGGGCTTTCTTCCTGAATTATTTTATCTTCACGATCTTCGAAATCATTGAGATAATGAAATATCTGAAGATACAAAAACCTTAAAAAGTATTAAAAATACCATATCATGATAGATTATGAAAGAATAGATCAGTGGGAACCTGAGAAATTAAAGAAACTCACCCATCATTATTATGAGATATTGAAACTTATTGGCGAAGACCCTAACAGAGAAGGCCTAATAGATACGCCACTGAGAGTGGGGAAAGCCATGCAGTTTCTGACTCAGGGATATGACACCGACCCTGCTGAGATACTCCGATCGGCCATGTTTAAAGAAGATTATCGTGAGATGGTTGTGGTAAAAGATATAGAGTTATACTCCATGTGTGAGCATCATATGATTCCATTTATTGGGCGTGCTCATGTGGCTTATATCCCTGATGGTCGAATTACCGGATTGAGTAAGATTGCCAGAGTAGTGGAGGCTTTTGCACGCCGTTTACAGGTTCAGGAACGCTTGACTACACAAATAAAAGATTGTATTCAGGATACTTTGGAACCTTTGGGCGTAGCAGTAGTGATTGAAGCCAAGCATTTGTGTATGGCCATGCGTGGGGTACAAAAACAAAATAGTGTTACCACCACTTCGGACTTTACAGGTGCCTTTAAAAACCACGAAACTCGTAGCGAATTTATACAGCTTATTTCGAACAAGCTGTCATAAAATAAAAAATAGTATTTTTGCGAGCTGATTTTTTTAACCATTAAATGAACTAATCATGTTACAACAAAACAATAATCAATTTACACAGTCGTACGAGCAAAATTACGGAACACAAACTTTAGCTCAGACTTTTATGGCCAGGGTATTTTCCTGGATGTTTTTAGCCCTTGCTGTTACAGCTTTTACAGCCTATATGTTTGCCGGTTCAGACAGTTTAATGGGATTAATGATAAATGCTGAAAGTGGCAGTATGTCTATTTTAGGTTGGGTAGTGATGTTAGCGCCTCTGGGTTTTGTATTCTTTTTGGGTGCTAAATTCCAAAGCCTCTCCAGAAGCTCTATGGTACTTATTTTCATTGCTTTTGCCGTGTTAATGGGTATGAGCATGAGTTTCGTCCTCTTAGCTTATACCGCTTCATCGGTGTTTTCTACTTTTGTAGTAACCAGCGGAACCTTTGGCTTGATGGCTGTTTTGGGCTATACTACCAAAACCGATTTAACCAAGTTCGGTTCTATCTTAATGATGGGCTTGATAGGTATTATCTTAGCCAGTATTGTCAATTTCTTTATGCATAGCAGTATGATGGAATATGTGATCTCTATTTTAGGAGTATTGATATTCACCGGATTAACAGCTTACGATGTGCAAAAACTCAAAAGAATAGGAATGGGAATTGGCGATTATCAAGGCGAAACCACCGATAAATTAGCTATTATGGGTGCCCTAACCTTATACCTCGATTTTATCAACCTTTTCTTATTTCTTTTAAGATTTATGGGCGACAGGCGATAAAAGAAAATAAACCCGCCCGCCATTCCTACCAGAAGGAAATCCAGCAGGCAGGCTTTATAACTTTTAACTTTATAAACTTTAAGAACTTTAAGAACTTTAAGAACTTTATAAACTTTAAGAACTTTATAAACTTTAAGAACTTTTAACTTTATAACTCAATCATATGAAAGCATACGTATTTCCGGGCCAGGGGGCTCAATTTGTAGGCATGGGAAAAGACCTTTATGAAAACTCAGAGAGTGCCAAATCTTTATTTGAAAAGGCCAATGAGATCTTAGGTTTCCGTATTACCGACTTAATGTTCGATGGTACCGATGAAGATTTACGACAAACCAAAGTAACCCAACCTGCTATTTTTCTCCATAGTGTGATTTTAGCTCATGAGTTGGGTGATGATTTTAAACCCGATATGGTGGCAGGTCATAGCTTAGGTGAGTTTAGTGCTTTGGTAGCTAATAAAACGCTCTCATTCCAGGATGGTTTAAAGCTGGTATATCAGCGTGCTTTGGCTATGCAGGAGGCTTGCGAGATAGAACCCAGTACCATGGCAGCCATTATTGGTTTGGATGATGATACTGTGGTTAAAGTATGCAAAGAGGTGGAAGAAATAGTAGTGCCTGCTAACTTTAACTGTCCCGGACAGCTCGTGATCTCGGGTAGTATGAAAGGGATTGATGTGGCTTGCGAAAAGCTGAAAGAAGCCGGTGCCAAGCGTGCTTTACCATTAAAGGTAGGTGGTGCTTTTCATTCGCCATTTATGGCTCCTGCCGGTGAGAAATTAGCGGCTGCCATTGAAAATACTACTTTCTCAGAGGGCATTTGCCCCATTTACCAAAATGTTACAGGCGAAGCTGTAACAGATCCTGCTATTATTAAAGACAATTTAGTAAAGCAGTTAACAGCACCTGTGCGATGGACTCAGATCATGAATAACATGATGTCTGATGGCTTAGAACAAGTGGTGGAAGTAGGTCCGGGTAAAGTATTACAGGGTTTATTTAAAAAGATTGACAGGAAACTACCTACCGAATCGGCAGCAATATAATAATTCAAGGTTAAAAGTTCAAGGTTTAGTGTATATAATAAACACTAAACCTTGAATTTTTTTTATAACTTTCTGACTACATCGTCTTTTAATTCGTATTTCTCTTGACTTTCGGCACAAATCGCTAATCCATTTGCATCAAATTCTAAACGGTGTCCATATTCACTCATCCAGCCAATCTGCCGGGCGGGGTTTCCTACTACCAAAGCATAAGCCGGCACTGTTTTGGTCACTACGGCACCGGCACCAATAAAGGCATATTCGCCAATATCGTGCCCACAGACAATAGTGGCATTGGCACCTATACTCACACCTTTCTTAACAATGGTTTGGGCATATTCGCCACGACGGTTCACGCCACTTCGGGGATTGGTTACATTGGTAAAAACCATGCTGGGCCCCAGGAATACATCGTCTTCGCAAATAACGCCTGTATAAATGGAAACGTTGTTCTGTATTTTTACATTCTTTCCTAAAACTACCCCCGGCGATACCACGACGTTTTGTCCAATATTACATTTGTCGCCAATTTCACAATCGCTCATGATATGGCTAAAATGCCAGATTTTAACGCCTTCGCCAATAGTGCAGTTATCGTCAATAACAGCTGTTTCGTGTGCAAAATATGTATTACTCATAATTTTTATTTTAATCGTTTTATTTTTAGTCTTTATTAATTGATGACTGTTCAGATAAATCAGCCTCCCTTACTTTCTTTGGTAAACTTTGATACACCAAATCGTAGCTATGATCAATCAATTCTTTAATCAGTTTGTCCGAAAGTCTTCCTTGCAAATCAACCGTATTCCAAAGCCTCTTATTCATGTGCCAGCCGGGGATGATTTCGGGATATTTCTCACGTAAGCTGATGGCTCTCTCGGGGTCACATTTCAGGTTGATTGTTAAATCGCCCTCCAGATTTGTCAGGGCAAACATCTTTTGATGAACCTTAAAAACCAAAGTGACCTCATCAAAAGGGAAACCTTCGGAACTGGCGGTTTTATTCAAACAATAATCTCTGATTTCTTCGATATTCATTTTAAAAAGATTTACACGAAAGTACTATTTTTGTTTGAATCTGACTTCTTTGTAGCAAATATTTTTATTGATGAACAGCGCCTGCTAAAGTGTCATCATGTCACGCTTAACTGACAAAAGATACATGCTAACCCTTTGGCATAAATTTCGATAAGAGATGGTTATTAATTTTAAAAACTTATAAGAATGAATATACAACCATTAGGCGAAAGAGTTTTAATAGAACCTTTGGCAGCCGAAACAAAAACGGCAAGCGGCATCATTATCCCTGATACTGCTAAAGAAAAACCATCAAAAGGAACTGTATTGGCAACAGGTAAAACTGCTGATGGCAAAGACCTGGATGTAAAAAAAGGCGATACGGTTTTATATGGTAAGTTTGCGGGTACCGAAGTAGAACTCGACAATAAAAACTACTTAATCATGGAGTTAGCTGATATATTAGCTGTAATATAAGTCTGTCTCCAATATCAGAAAAATTATCAATTCAATAAAAAAACAAAAAAAAATATAAAAATGGCAAAAGATATCATATTTGATTACGAAGCAAGAGAAGCTTTAAAAAGAGGTGTAGATGCATTAGCAAATGCAGTAAAAGTAACCCTGGGTCCTAAGGGACGAAATGTTATTATTGACAAATCATTTGGTGGTCCGTCTATCACTAAAGATGGTGTTACAGTAGCTAAAGAAATAGAATTGACGGATACTGTAGAGAATATGGGTGCTCAAATGGTAAAAGAAGTAGCTTCGAAAACTAATGATTTAGCTGGTGATGGTACTACTACTGCTACTGTATTAGCACAGTCGATCATTGAAACTGGTTTAAAGAATGTGACTGCGGGTGCTAATCCAATGGATTTAAAACGTGGTATTGATAAAGCTGTGGCTGCCATTATCGAGAACATCAGTGAGCAATCAAAAGAAGTAGGTGATAGCTATGAGAAAATTGAACAAGTAGCTACTATTTCTGCCAATAACGATAAAACCATTGGTGCTATGATTGCCGAAGCTATGGCCAAAGTGAAGAAAGAGGGTGTGATTACCGTTGAAGAAGCCAAAGGTATTGAAACCAGTGTTGACGTGGTAGAAGGTATGCAGTTCGACAGAGGTTATATCTCTCCTTACTTTGTTACCAATACCGAAAAGATGGAAGTGGAGTACGAAAACCCATATATCCTGATTTATGATAAGAAAGTATCTGTTATGAAAGATTTACTTCCTGTATTGGAAAAAGCCGCTCAGAGTGGTAAAGCCCTTATCATCATCTCCGAGGATGTAGAGAGCGAAGCTTTAGCTACTTTGGTAGTTAACAGATTACGTGGTTCGTTAAAGATTGCCGCTGTTAAGGCTCCGGGTTTTGGTGACCGCAGAAAAGAGATGTTAGAAGATATTGCTATTTTAA
>Ga0256827_10000574_pt1 | contig 22953 bp, 17 predicted proteins | sample CV84metaG_FD_185977 | JGI IMG/M metagenome (GOLD analysis project Ga0256827, IMG submission 185977) | Hydrothermal vent microbial communities from East Pacific Rise, Pacific Ocean - CV84 | ecosystem: Environmental > Aquatic > Marine > Hydrothermal vents | place: Pacific Ocean: East Pacific Rise... | reverse complement strand
ATTTGGTCTAAACTGAATTTTTGTATTTGGAGGAAGTGTAACTGTACTACCATTAACTTCTATCGCATTGATTACCCCTTGAAGTGTTCCATTAAAATCACTATTTATATCCGTTGTATTACTACTTTCATTATTTTCACTTTGGGCAAAAACTTTAATAGCAAGACTATTGTTTTCAATGGCTAAATCTGTCCAGTTGCTACCATTAGCACTATAAAAACTTTGGTTACTTTCAGGATTTAAGATACTATACGATGTTCCATCACTAAAGTTTTGATTTCCATCAACTGGAAGCCATGACATCTCTGAATTGTTTTCATTCATAATTACTTGAACAGCAAATTTATCACGGGTGGTATTAAGTTCAATTGGTGTTTGAAGTTGTAATGTATTCCATCCCTTTTTTAGATGAGAAAAAGTTTCGCTAACGGTTGGCTCACTAAATGAAACATCGTTATTAATAGAGACATTTTTAAATATACTAATGGTAATGTTTGTATCATCTCCAAATCCGTTATCTATTCCTACTGATTTAATGGTTTGATTTGTATCTAGGGGATAGATGGATATACCATAGGTTGTTGAACCATAAGAGGTTGCACTAACCGAGCCATTAGGTGCTGTATCGTGAACAATATCAAATGATGTAGCTTCTGTATCACTCTTGTCATCAAAATAGGCAACTTCTCCAAAAGCAAAAGATTGATCAGTATAAGGGACATAAAAATATCCTTCCTCTCCCCAATCTGTTCCCCAAGAGTTTTTAACAATAAAAGCACCTGTTTGCCCTTGTGCTTGATAGTTATCATCCCAACCAACTAACAAAACAGCATGGTCAGATTGAACAGAAGAACTATTATAAACACTATAGTTATTATCAGCTGTGGCATTGCCCATTCCATAAATATGAATATCAACATAGAGTGCACCATAGTTAACCAATGCCTCTTTTAGATACGTATTGTCTGATGTATTTGCTCGAACAGGAAGTTGAATAATATTATCAATATATCGCATACGAGGAGCATCAGTATTTGAGGTGGTAGAATTTTCAAAGTATGGGTCATCTGATTCATTAACAGGACCCTTCGCTTTTGCAAAATAAGCTGTTGCAATAGCCATATTTCCTCCGTCACAAGGAGCAACGGCAAGTCCATGATTATGTTTTAGATGGTTTTCAGAGAAATCAAAAGTATTGTTTTCAATAATTTTTAAGTCTGATTCCAATGCCCCAATAGTAGCAAATGCCCAACATGCACCACACTGTCCTTGGTCTTTTACGGGTGTTAATCGAGAATCATTGAAGTTTCCATCTAAATTCTCATCACGTAAATCAAATTTACTATCTGTAACCAAGCCATTGAGTAGTTTCTCTTGTCTATTTAAAGGTTGATGTACTGTTGGTTTAGAGAGTGGTGGAATATAGCCTCTGGCATGTTCTTGTACTCTATCACTCTTTTTTATTTTATTCCTTGGCTCTTTCTCCCACTTCAAAAAAGCAGGGTTCAATTCTGCTTTTACTGCAATTGGATGTGATGGAGTATTTTCTTGCTTTTTATCGCTATCTCCACATCCAACCATACTTCCCATAACTAAAAGCCCAAATAGGGCTGAACTTAGTTTTTGTATCATTACAACTCTCCTCTATATTTAGTTTGTAACTGTTGTCTCTCTTGTAAAGAGTGCATATGCTCTCTTCTCCTCTCTATTTTCCTCTTTTGTTCTATAAACCTCTCTTGATGCTCTTGTCTTTTAGACATCATGGTAGATTTATACTGATTTTGAAACCGAACCTCGTGCTTCCTCTTCTCTCTCTGTAACTTTGATTTTACACCTCCTTCTCTGATGTGTCTTAACTCTTTTTGATGGGTTAAGTATTGGCTCATTTCTCTCTCTCTTACTTTGTATTGCTCTTTTCGATAGTTTAAATAAGATATGTACAATGTTTTTTTCTCTATCTCACTCTTTTTTTGTGTTTGTGGTGTAGTAATGGCAAGTTTTTTAGGAGAAGCTGTTGGAAGTGTTATTAAGGTTTTTTCTGTTTGAAAATTATTTTCATGCTCTAAATTATTAGAAATAATATCTTTTTTTGTATAATTTAAAATTATTAGAGATAAAGAAACAACTCCCAAAGAAATTAGGATTAATTTTTGCATAGATACTCCCCCCCCCTCAGAAAATTTTAAAAGTATAACTACATAATAACATTAAGATTCTATGCTTCAGTTTTAAACTTAATATTTGTGATTATAATATTCACTATGTGTTACTTTAATTTTTAATTAATATATATTTCGTTCCTATGCTAGGCGTAGGAACGGGTTAGAAATTATCTCTAATACTCCTCTTGCTCCCTTCTTATTCTCTCCTCTTCTCTTATTCTTTCTAAAAATAGCCGTTCTTCTCTCTCTTTTCTAATATCTCTATTCTTAACAACCTTACTTTTACTCTTTCTAGAGCGTTTTGACATACGTTTTTGTCTAGGAGTTGATTTAAATAACCGTTGCACATCATAGATACTCCCTACATGAATATAGAGTGGGTTTCTTGACTCTTCTGATTCAGTATCTTTAATAACCAGTGTCAAGTTATAGTCGCCTTTGGCTACTTTCTCTTTTAGAACAATGGTATTTCTATCGGTAACCTCAAACTTCTCTGCACCATCGCCCTCTAACCATGCAGAGTCAAAGCTAATATCTCTTCCTATCTCTAAGTAGAACCCTTTTGCTCCATCTCTCTCTAATAGCTCTCCACCAATAGGGGCTTCGGTTGGGATGGATAGATTGACCTCTAGATTATTGGAGAATGATGGTGCATTATTATATATTCTATTTCCATACTCATCATATTGATTTTCTGTCCAATATGGTCTAATTTGATGACTTAAAACCTCTACTGTATAATCAAGAGTTTGCTTCTCTAGGGTCTGAATATCAGTTAACTCTGCTGTAAAGTTATATATATTGTCTCCATCACTATCTTTTGGATTTAGATAGCTTGGTTCTTCATCTGATTGAAAATCATATCTCTTCTCCCAATAGAAATAGGTGTTGTGTCTATTAGAGTATCTATTAAAATAATCCATATTAATTGCAATTTCAGAATCCTCTCCAGTAAATTTTAGTTTTGCTGTGTTATTTGTTCTTATTTCGTTGTTATTCCACCAATTATACCAATCAACACTAAAAAAGTTAATCTTTAACTCATTTCTATTGGTAATATTAAACTCATTATGGGTTTGACCTGAATTTAGATTTATGGTTAGATTATGTTCACTGCTATACCCTGTACTATCGGCCACAACCATTTTAAGATTGTAACTGTTTTTAGTAGAAGCATCTAAACTATTTACAACGGTTATAGTATTATCTGTAATATTAAAATCTTCATTCCCCTCTCCTTCAAGGTGCATATCGGTAATATTTACATCAGTGGCTACCATATTATTTGGATATATAGCTTGTGGAACTTCTCCTCCCACAACAGTCTCTTGATTTAGAGTATAGTCATATTTATAGTCGTTAAAGTCATAAGAACAAAAGTCTTTTATATCTTTGTTGATTTTACTACTAACCAATTTCGACTTTAATATTATAGTTTCACTCTCTAAAGTCTGTATATCGGTTGCTTTAACTTTGACCTCATAGATACCATCTTGATTCTTATCTTCTGCTACTTTATAACTAGCATTTGAATTACTCTCTAAACAACCATAAACCTGATTGTTATTATTATTATAATGTGAAGAAGAACAACAGTGTCCGATAGTAAAAAGGTCTCCATCTAACTCATCAAGAATTTCAAATTTTGTAAAAGCACCTGTTGTTGTTGGTGCAAGATATCGCTCTTGATTGGTTGATAGAGATGTTCTTTTTTGGATGGTATTCTCTATAAACTCTTTATTTTCAAACCCTATACTTGCATTTTCATCATTCCATAACTCTATGGTTAAATTATTTTCATACTCTTTACTATTTGTCGCTGTAGCTATAATTTTTAAATTATATAGTGGTCTATTTTCATAATCTAAGCTATTGGCAACTTTAATAACTTTATTATCAATCACTTCAAAATCAGAAGAACCGTTCCCTTCTAATCTAACTGATTCAACCTCTATACCGTCTATTGTAAAGAGTGTACTTTTATTATCATATTCCCAATCCCATAAATCAGCAGGGTCATCTGTACTAAGTACAATACCTCCAACAGAGGCTAGTTTTGAGATATACCCTTTTTTTGTTTGAATTGGATTGTTAAAAACAGTAATATTTTCATTACCCTCTTCTAAAATAGCAAACTTAACAACTACTGTTTTAGTCTCTAGCATCTGAACATCTGTTATTTTTATCTCAACCTCATAGACTCCATCTCCATTGGCATCTTGATAGCTGTTGGCTGTAGGGCTATTAACCCCCTCTTTTAGGTCAAGATAGGCAATTTTTCGGTTTCCTCTACTCATAGTAAAGAAGTTAGAGTCTAATCCATCTACAACCTCAAATCTAGAGACAGCATTAGTTTGAATATAGAAAGTATTGCTTGTTTCATTACTCTCATTTTTTTGGTAACGACCATTATAGTTTCTACCATAAACGCTATCAGAATAGTCATTATCATTACGCATATCTAAACTGGTTACCTTATAGACACCATCAAGCGTAGCAATATTGGTAATCTCTAACGTTCTTGTGGTTAAAAATGAGCTGTTAATATCTAAAAAGTTAAAGTTAAAGTTACCTTGGTGGAACTGATGGACATTGTAGCTAATATTATCAAAGTACCCAAAGATAATATCTCGTCTACTGCTTCCATAACTATTTTTAAGTACACCTCTAAGTGTTGCATTTAAATCAACAGCATTTTCAATATTGCTTCTTACCGAAGCTGAAACCGAAGGTCTTACACAAGTCTTAAAGGCATCTTCAATGCTTTTTCCTCCATCACTAATGGCTACATTGAAGCTCTCTAAGTCAATAACACTGCTGTCTATAGAAGGAAGCAACTCAATTAAACTCTTCATAACCCTTGCTTTTGCATTAGCTTTTTCTTTAAATAGTGGTGGTAGTCTGTCAGTAAAAGAAGAGACATTAAAATCTTTAAAATCACTGCTGTTGTTTTCAGTTAATGTAGAGAGGTTAATATCATTTAATACATCTAGCGATGCGTTATTCTCCATAGTTGTTTTTAAAACTTCCATCAACGTTACAAGCTTTTTACTCTTCTCTGCATTTGAACCACCATTTTTAATAGTTGTAACAGCTGTAACAGGGTCAAAATCTTTTACCAATGCTTTTAGCTCACTAACATCTTCACCTTTCTCTTGTTTCGCAAGTAAAAGAGTTGTTAATGGAGAGATGTAGGTAGCATCTGCAGGTGCTTTCATCTCGAAGGTTAAGGCTCTATCAACACCTTCATCATAAACACCATTATTATTAGAGTCAATTATAGCTCCTGATGCCACAGAGATATTACAATCTGAAGTTAACTGAACAGCTGGGAATATAATCTTTCCTTTTTCCCCTACACTCATAGAGCTGTTGTACTCAATACCATTATTACATGTAGCAATGGCAGGAGATGCCAGTTTAATAATATATCCATCAGCTACATTTTTAGATGTTTTTTCAATCTCTGTTACAGTAATGGTTACGGTGTCGGTAGCTTTGTCTCCATCATTCTCTGTAACTTCTAAAAGAAGGGTATGTGTTCCAACAGTAAAATTATCTTTTGTAAAATTGGACTCTTCACTAATGACTGTTCCATCCTCTTTCCATAGATAACTTTTAATATCTCCTGTACTAGCAGAGCCATCAACGATTACAGTTGAACCCTCTGTTATAGTCTTATTATCTCCTGCATTGGCTACAGGTTTTGGATTTTCAGGGGGAGGAGGTGGTGGAGTCTCATTCACAGTAATAACCACATCATCACTAGCTGTTGCATTTTTATCATCCGTTACGGTCAATGTAATGGTATGTGTTCCTACACTTAAATCACTACTATAAAACGAAATTTCAGTACTAACAACAGTACTTCCATTTTTCCACTCATAGGCTGTAATATTTCCATCACTGTCAGAACTGGAAGAACCATTAAAATAGACACTATCTCCTTCGGTCACGGTTTGGTCTGCTCCTGCATTTGCTGTTGGAAGTTTATTGGCTATCGTTACAGTTGTATTCCCATCGGTTGTGTTTCCATCATCAACAGGAACCGTTACATTCCCATCGGTTGTGTTTCCATCGTCAACAGGAACCGTTACATTCCCGTCTGTTGTGTTTCCATCGTCAACAGGAACCGTTACATTTCCGTCGGTTGTGTTTCCATCGTCAACAGGAACCGTTACATTCCCATCTGTTGTGTTTCCATCGTCAACAGGAACCGTTACATTCCCGTCGGTTGTGTTTCCATCGTCAACAGGAACCGTTACATTCCCGTCGGTTGTGTTTCCATCGTCAACAGGAACCGTTACATTTCCGTCCGTTGTGACAGGAATCTCTTTTGTAGTAATAGTAATCAAAACACTATCACTACCAATAGCACCTTGGTTATCCGTAACAACCAAAGTCATAACATGTGTTCCTACAGATAAATCATTTAGAGTAATAGAAGCACTATTGTCCAAAAGTTTTTCATTACTCCACCACTCATAAGATTCAATCGTTCCATCTGTATCTATACTTCTTGAACCATCTAAAGTAACACTTTCCTCTTGGCTTACATTTTGGTCATCTCCTGCATTAGCAATGGGTGTACTATTAATAGCTACCAAATCTACTTTAATAGAATCTTTTATCGTATCAATTGCATCTTGAGTGGGAGGGTTCTTCTCTTGATTCTCAAATGTTGGTTTAATAATAAAATCTAAAAGATTCATACCTTTAGGAAGAGATACACGTAAAGAGTCCCTTAATGCTTCTTGAATACCTTTTCCACCATCACTAAAGGCAACAAAGAAATCATTTAAAGATATTTTTGTTGGATCTAAATCTTTTAGCATTTTTACCAATTTTTTGGTTTCATTAGCTTTTTTTCTAACACTATCTTTTATATCTGATGGAAGTTTTGCTATTAATTTATCTATACTTAAATCATCAATAGTATCATTACTATTTGTAAGCACTATTTGGCTTAAGTCTATCTGTGAAATATCAGCAAACTGTCGCATTGAACTCTTTAGAACTTCGGTTAAAAGAATAATCTTTTCAATCTTGACCTTTTCAATTCCACTATTACTAATAACTCTTTCTGGAGCAGTTACGGGATCAAAGTTCTCAATCATATTGGCAAAAAGTTTTACATCTTCCCCTTTTAAACTCTTGTTATAGAGCAAAGTGGTTAAAGGTGTAATATGTGTAGCATCTCCTGAACCCATCATATCAAAGCTCAATAATGTATCATTTTCATCCAATTTACCATTATTATTAGAATCAATGGTTGCTCCACTTGGTACAGTAATATTACATTCTATCCCTACAGGAAATTTTTCAAAATTAATCTTACCTTGCTCTCCAATATCTAAAGAACTTTGATACGTTTTTCCATTCGCACAAACAGCCTCTACAGGTTTTAAAAGTTTTATAATATAGGCATCAACAATATTTTTACTTCGTGCAAGTTCTTGAGCCTCTTCTTGTGTTAACTCTACTTCATCTGATGTATTTTTAATAATCTCTTGAATACATCCTTTATCATCTTGACATGCATCAAGTTGTTCAGGAAGCTCTTTTGAGATATTTAAATCAATCAACCCTTTTGCAATCTCTCCTAGGTTAATCGTTAAAGCATTTTTAGTTGAAAGATTTTCATCTTTTAGTAAGTTTTGGTTCACTCGTAGAGAATCTAAAAGAACTTTATCTATCTCTTCTCTGTTATCCAACTCTTTAAGTTTCTTTGTATCTTCTTCTTTTAATAAATCTGAATCAATTAATGCTTGCAGGACAGAAAGCTCTTGGGTATCAGGATTATACTTTAAGGCTAACTTCCCTTTATCATATTTAAGATTTTCTTTATCTTCAATCTCCATAATAATACTTAATGTCGGATCATAGTTCTCTAAGATATAACGTCCTAACTCATCAAACTTAACTTTTTCCCACATCTGTGCTACCGTATCATTTTCATTTACGGTTATTTTTGCTTGTAACTCCCCAACATCACATGTTCCATTATCATTTTTGTCCTGACAGATATTTACCACTATCTCTGGTGGTATACCTACCAACTGTAGATTATGCTTTAATAGTGCTTTGGCTTCATCACTACTTTTATTACTTCCACAACCTACAAAAATAAACATTATAATACTCATTATTATAAATATTCTTTTTTTCATCAATGCCATCCTTTTGAATCAACTTTAATTAATATTTTAAACATATAAGTATTAAAATTTGTATAAAAATCTGAAATCTCAACATATTATAGCTGTAAGATAGCTGTAAAAATATTTTTGCTTAATTTTACAATATAAAATAATAATTATTGTTTTATATTTAATTGAATTTTATATTAATATATTTTCTAATTTATTATTTTAAATAATAAATAATGTAAAATTAACTATTAATCTTAAATATGTTATTCTATTTTATTAAAAACCGTGAGGAAATTATGAACAAATTAAAATCTTTTATAGAAGCGTATCGTTTAATGATTTTTGCTGTAGCGATTGGGTTGGGCTTTTATCTTTTGGCGACGATGGCTTTTTCAGAGGTACAATCCAGATTGATTGGTGTGATTGCTTTTTTGGTAACGCTTTGGACAAATAATGGTTTGCATATGGGGGTGGTTTCTCTGCTTCCGATTATTCTTTTTCCTATTTTTGGACTGGTTGAATCAAAAGATGTTGTTGTTAATTACTCTAAAACAACGATATTTCTTTTTGTCGGTGGTTTTTTACTGGCGATTGCTACCGAAAAATCACAACTGCACAAACGTTTGGCAACCAAATTACTCTCTATCTTTCCCAATACGCCACGAGGGGTGCTGTACTCTTTAATGTTAACAGCAGGCTCTTTAAGTTCTATTTTGTCTGATACCACAACAGCACTGCTTATTATTCCCATCGCTGCTTATTTAACAGAAAATCCTGATTATAAATTTCGTCTACTTTTAGGGGTTGCCTATGCCTCTTTAATAGGAGGGATTATAACACCTGTCGGAACTCCTCCAAACTTGATTTTAATGGATTTTATAGAGAGTAATGGATTAGAGATGATTCCCTTTGCTACATGGACAGTGATGATGTTGCCTTTGGCTATGGTTATGATGGTTACAGCTGCTGAGATTTTGCTGTATGGTCTAAAGAAAGAGGATTTTGTATTGGTTGAAATTGATATGACAAAGAGACCATTAACGCTGAATCAAAAAAAACTGGTTTGGATTCTCTCTTCTTTGGCTCTTATTTTGGCTTTGAACCCTATTTTAAAATACCTCTTTGAGATTCATATTAATGAAAAGCTTACTTTATTAGCCTTTGGATTGTCTCTGTTTTTACCAAAAATTGATTTGCTTGAGTGGAAAGAAGATTTTGCAAAAATTCCTTTTGCCATTATTTTTCTGTTTGGTGCAGGATTTTCCATTGCCATGGCATTTCAAAAGACAGGGCTTGCTACCGAGATAGCCAATATTTTGGTAAGCTTTAACTACTTGCCACCGATTGTACTGATGTTTATTATTGGTTCGGGTGTGGTGTTTGCTACAGAGTTGACGAGTAATACGGCATTGACTTCGATTATGATTCCTATTATTTACCCGTTTGCAATACAGAGTGGATTAGACCCAATGTTGTTTATGTTGATTGTAGCTATTTCGGCGAGTTATGCATTTATGTTGCCTATTGCTACTGCTCCTAATGCCATAGCAATGTCTACAGGACATGTTAAAACAACACAGATGATAAAACGAGGGATTTTTTTAAACATAGCAGGGATTCTAATTACATTTACCGTGGCATTAACCTATTGGAAGATGTTTTTGTAGGTTCGATTTTATCGAACAAGAGTATAAAGCCCATAAAATAATTTGTTCGATAAAATCGAACCTACAATATTTGGGCTTTGCTTTTAGTTATTTGTCGTAAACGTCTGTTTTATTAAATTTTATTGCTAAAAGTGCATAGAAGTGAACTCTGTATTTGCTTCTATTTGATGTTCCGAGTTTTTCACAAACTTCTTTGATTGCACTGTCGAATTCTGTCTCATCATTCGTTAATCCAAGTTTTTTTTGTAAAAAATTCTTTTTTACAGTCTCTAATTCGTCTTTTTGACCACAAGCAACGGTTGATGTATCTTTATTGTAAATAACTGGACCTAAACCCTTAGTTACTTTTGTAATGAACTCATCTGAAATGTCCAAATTTAATTTTTTTGCTTCTGCTATCATTGCTTCTATTATATCGTCTCTTTTACCCATAGGTAGCTCCTAAATTCTTAATATTAAAAAATTCATTATAGCGAATCGAGCTTGTACTTTAAAGGGGAATTAAAAAAACAATATTTATTTTTTTATGTTATAATATAATAAATATTGTTTTTGGAGTTAAAATATGAAGCATTGTATCGTAGGGGATGTTCATGGGGAGTACAGAGCACTTTTAAATTTGGTAGCAAAGACTCCAAAAGGGACAGCATTTATCTTTGTAGGAGATTTAGTTGATCGGGGTTCTCACAGTGCTCACGTGATACAGTTTGTTCGAAAGCATAAGTTTGCATGTGTACGTGGAAATCATGAGGAGATGATGATTGAGTATGGAACTTCGTTTATTCGTTCCATTGAAAATGATGAACCTATCATACAAGATAATAAGTGGTTGCGAAATGGGGGGCGAGAGACACTTTTAGCCTATGGATTGGTCGCAACCCGAGGGAAAGAGCTTGTGCCTCATGTCTATATCAAAGAGTTTCTTTTTCAGTTCAAAGAGGATATTGAGTGGTTAAAGGGGCTACCTCTCTATTTAGAGTTAGGTATTAAGCATCCCTCTTCAGGTCGATTGGTGGTGGTTTCGCATTCGTCTATCTCTTCAGTATGGGATATACGTTATAAAAATCAATATTCAAATATATTTAAAGAGACTGTATTGTGGCATAGAACCGAACCGTTGGATCAAGCAAAAATATTTAATGTTTTTGGACATACCCCACAAGTTTATAGTGCAGATATAAAAAAGCATTATGTGAATATTGATACAGGATGTTACATCAAGGGGAAAAAGGGCTATGGCTTGCTTTCTGCTTACTGTGTTGAGAGTGGAGAGGTCTACTCTTCTAGTGATATAAATTAAAGGATTTGTATGATTGTCTCTGTTTTAGAACCTATTCCTGAGTTAAATGCGATGAAAAAATACCCCAAAGAGTTGTACGCTATTGGGAATCAAGGCTTATTAAAGCGACCAAAAGTATCCATTGTTGGTACGCGAAGACCTTCAAATTATACCAAACAGTTTACCTACGCATTGGCACAAGCATTGAGTAACCGAGGGGTGGCGATTGTTTCAGGGGCTGCGATGGGTGTGGACAGTATTGCTCATCATGCAGGAAAACCTGAAAACAGCATCGCTGTGGTTGCGAACAGTTTGGATATTCGCTATCCTGCGATTAATAAGAATTTAATAGAAGCCATAGAGAGACAGGGCTTGATGTTAAGTCAATTTCCTACTACGTTTAAAGCTACGCCTTGGAGTTTTGTGGTACGAAATGAGTTAGTAGTAGCGTTGGGTGATGTTTTAATCGTAACTGAAGCCGATGAAAACTCTGGCTCAATGCGTTCTGTGGAGTTTGCTCTTAAAATGGGAAAAGAGATTTATGTGTTGCCTCAACAATTAGATGAGAGTAGGGGAACCAATAGTTTATTAGAAAAGGGTTTAGCAAAGCCTATTTATAATATAGAAGCCTTTGCTGACCGTTATGGTGTTGAGCCAAGCAGTGATGTTTTAAAAGATGAATTTTTTTATTTTTGTCAAAAATCTCCGACACTTGATAGTGCCATAGAGAAGTTTGAGGAGAGAGTTTATGAAGCAGAGTTAGAAGGCATTATATGCATAGAAGGTGGATTAGTCCACTTAATTTGATCTGTTTTGTTCAAATACTTTCTCTTCCAAGGCTATGGGGTGGACGATTCTCCCTTCATGTTCAAAATATAAATCGTCTGTAGGAAAGTTAACATGGTTTTTTGTCTTGATAAACTTCATTTCGTTACCTTGAAGAAGATAGGAAGCTATATTTTGACTATGGCTTTTAATCCAAACAGGGTATCTACTGGTATTGAGTACCCAAAAATCGGTATGGTCAATCTCATCATGATGTTGAACACGTACACCATGACTTCGATTGCTTGCAATACCTTTGAGTAGAAAAATATCATGATAAAAATCATCAATACAAGATTCATCAAGAATCTCGCCCTTACCGTTTCGTGAAACATAAGCAATAATATCAATATTATCATCGGTTTTTTCATTGATAAGGGTATAAAGCTTTTTCTTGTCGTTGAGCTTTTCCATCCCTTTAAAAGAGTAATAGGCGTTAATATGCCCTTTTAAAATCATGTTTTGAAAGTTATCAAAATAGAGATTTTCATCTCTTATTTTTTTATTTTTAATCATGTTTGATATTTTTTTTCCAAAACTTTCACTTCGCTTGGAGATATTTCTATTTAAAATAGGCTCAATGTGTTTATCATTGAGTACTCCAATATAGCCTAAGAAATTGTTCATTTTGTCCCCAATATAATTAAAACTTCGGCTTATAAAGTTGTTTTTTCCTAAAATTCTTTCGATTAAGGTAAGTAGATAAGAGAGTGCAAACACTTCTAAAATAGGTGCGAACCATGAGCTGGTCATCCAGATAAATATTTTGGCAATAACGACCCATAGGGCTTTAAAGAAGCCGATAATGATTACCTTTAACTCAACAAATACAGCCAAATGCGTTAACACATCAGTAACATACATCAGCCATACACCAATACCTAAAGGAAAGACAAATAGGATAAAGTTCTTGATTTTTGTTCTAAAATTAATTGCATTATAGTATTGGAAAAGCTCTTGAAAAGGTTTTTTAAAGTGCCGTATAATATGTTTTTCTAACCATTTAGAGAGAAGGTTGTCGATAAACCAACGTTTTATTCCTAATAGAAGCCCTTGAAAAAGCGTCAGTGTTTTTAAAAAATGGAGAAATTTTAATTTAGATAAAAACCATAAAGAGAGAATGGATGATTTGAAGATTAGCACAATGGCCACCATATATCCCATAATGTAATTATAGGAGATAGGATGAACATAGGATAGCAGAGCCATTATTACAACAGGTATTAAAATTGCAAGAAGGGCTTTATATCGTCTTTTCATAAAGCTTTTTAGTCGTCAGATTCTACAGTATCGGTTGCGTAGACACCTGTTAGTGTTTTCCAAATAATGGAAGCATTTAGACCAACCCATATAATTAGTGCAACCGAGATGGTTCCTGCCCAACCCATTTGCGTTAAATTATCAAACTCAATGATTCCATAAGAGTTAAGTCCCCATAAAAAGGTAGCAATAACAATTAGAATAAAGAATGTTCCACCCCAACCAATGCTTTGAAAAATTGATTTAAGAGCAAGAATCCAAACCCCAAACATAAAGATAATTGCAAAAGGTGTAAATCCTGATAAGATGTCTTGTTGTGAGATGTAGTGAATAAAGTGATGTCCTGTTGGGTTCCATGTTCCCAATGCCAGTCCAAAAGACATTAATAGTGTAACCCACCATCGTAAGGAACTCTCTTGTTTCCCTTTTTTTGTTGTTTTTGTATTTTTTAAAAAATCTGCCATGTATATAATCCTTCATTTTTTTTAATTAAGTTTTAGAATTATATCAGATGAAAGGGTAGAAAACGGTAAAAGAGGAAGTAAATTAGAAGAAGAAAAAATCTTCTAATTTTTAGAGTTACAGGAGGATTGAACGAATGTCTCTATTTATCTCTTTATAGGAAATCTCTCCTGGATAGGTAAACTCAGTAACACCATTTTTGATGACTAAGGTGTAGGGTAAAATTCCTGTCCATCCATAGGTACTTTGAACATTATATTGTAGATTTGTTGCGTTGTCTCCAGGAATAATAGGGTATTTTATACGATGCTTCTGTATGAATCTCTTTGCTTCACGAGAGGTCATTTTATCTTCCACTTGTACAGCAATGATTTCCAATTTATTTCGATATTTTTGATAGATTTTTCCCATGATAGGAATCTCTTTAATACAATGAGAACAGTCCTTTCCAAACATCTGTAGTATAACAATTTTATTTTTATGTTGAGGAAAAACAAAACCTGTTTTACGTTCTACGACTATAATCTTTTCTCCTTGAATACTGCGTAACTTATGGACTTCTCCTTGTTTACTAATGTTACGAGCTTTAAGGTCTTTTGGAGAAATTAGTGGCTTTTGACAAGGAGAGTTTATATCGTCAGTACACTCAATAGAAAGAGGCGTAGGTGTAGAAAGAGGTATCGTACTTCTAGGTTGTTCTGTTATTGGCTCTATTGTTTTATGGAGTTCGACTTTTGGACTGTCAAAATAGCCAAAAAAACAACCACTATTTAAAAATAGTGTTGTTGTTAAAATCAATGTTTGAAGAGTGTTTACTTTTTTCATCTTTTCCCTTAGAATATGTACATAGTTGTGTATTTACACTACTATTATTACTCATTTAAATCTTTTACTAAAATTTCAAGTTCATCCAGTGTTAATTCGCCTGCATGAACATTTTGTACCTCTCCATATTTATCTATCGCAATGAGAAGAGGTAAAGGAATACCATTTGTGTAACCAGCTCTTCCTGAGATATATGTGATGAAATCGTTATGGTTGATACCTGCAATTACATTATAGTTCATGTTGTGTTCTTTTTGGAATGCTTTAACTTCATCTTCTGGGTAATTTTGGGCTTCTAGTGCGACAATAGCAAGATCCGTTGGATGGTTACTTGTTAGTGCTACAAATGCTGGTATTTCTCGAAGACATGGGGGACATCGGTGTCCAAAGAGTGTTAATATAACAGCTTTTCCCTTAAACTCTTTAAAGTCTAAACCTTCTTTTGTATCGTTTATAGTAATGGTTTTATTGTCAGTAGTTGTCAATGTATAAATTAAAGGCTCATTAGCACTCACGATACTTGTCGTTGATATAAAGGCTAAAGCCAGCGTTAAAAATAGTTTTTTCATCTATGTTCCTTTGAAATTTTCAAGTAATTTAAAGAACCATTATACCCAATAAACCATGTATTTATTGTGTATAACGTAAGAGAAAAAGTGAAAATAGCAAGGGTTTTACTTATCCCTCACTACGGTTTCTGCTACCACGGTTAGTTCCTCCACCGTTTCTGCTACTACGGTTTCCTCCACCACTTGAACGTCTCTCTCCTGAACGTCCTCCATTTCTGTCGCCACCACGTCCACGGCTTCCACCACGGCTTCTGTTTCTGCTTCGTCCACGTCCACCACCGTTTCGGTCTCCACCTTTCCAGTTTTTAGCTCTTTCAATAAGTGCTTTAACTTCTTCGCTTCCCAGACCAATAATATCTTTACCTTTAACATCAATCTCTTCTTGAACAATTGTTGCTAAAAGATGAGCAATGGTTACAATATCAATATCATGTTGAAGTATTTTAACCATCTCTTTTGCTGATGAAGAGACTGTTGTTTCTGCAATTTTTGCCAACAAATCGCCATCTTTACGACTTTGAACCTCTTGACGTGTTGGAATCACTTCTGAAATCATTACGGTTCCAACATCTTTTTCGATTCTTTTAATGGTTCTAAGCTCATTAGGAGAGACCAAAGTAATTGCCTCACCTTTGTTACCTGCACGACCTGTTCTTCCTATTCTATGAACGTAAGACTCTGAATCAAAAGGAATATGGTAGTTGAATACATGCGTAACATCATTCACATCAAGACCACGAGCAGCAACATCCGTTGCAATGAAGATTTCTACCAAACCTTGTTTAAATGAACGGATTGTATGTTCTCTTTGCTTCTGCTCCATGTCTCCATGAAGTGCAGCTACTTTAAATCCTTGAGCTGTCATGTACGATGAAAGTCTATCAACCTCTTTTTTCATTCTACAGAAAATAATACATTTGTTTGGGTTTTTATAGTCAATAAGTCTTAACAGTGCATCGTCTCTTTCATAATCTGCCACCACATAGAACATTTGAGTAATGTCGGTATTGGTACGCTCTTTTTTAGTAATGGTAACTGATTTTGGAGAGTTTAGAATCTGCTCTGCAAGAATTTTAATCTGTTTAGGCATGGTAGCTGAAAACATAAGTGTTTGACGTTTTTCTGGTAGATAGGTAAAAATATTTTTAATTTCGTCTAAAAATCCCATGTCCAGCATCTCATCTGCTTCATCTAAGATAACAAATGAAGGAGAAATTTTAATTTTTTTAGATTTTAAAAGGTCTTGAAGTCTACCTGGTGTGGCTACAATAATGTTGGCTTGTTCAATTCTTTCAATTTGTCTGTTGTACGCTGTTCCACCATAAACAGTAGCTGTCTTTAATCCACCTGTTTTACCAAAACGAAAAAGTTCATCAGATACCTGCATTGCCAATTCCCGAGTAGGAACGATTACCAATGCTTCAACACCTTTATTTCCTGTCATCTGTTGGATAACTGGTAAACCAAATGCAGCTGTTTTTCCTGTACCTGTTTGTGCTTGACCGATTAAATCGTGACCTTCTAAAATAAGAGGAATTGCGTCAGCTTGTACGGGGCTTGGTTCTTTAAATCCAGCGTCATCAATGGCTTGGTTAAGGGTATCTTTGAAATTAAAATCTTGAAATGTCATATAGTTTGCTTCTTTATAATAAATTTTTTGGGGTACGCTGTTGTGCATAGTTAAAATAAAAACAGTGAATATTCATTCGGAACCGATGGCTTTAGCCTCGTATTTATTTAGGACGTATGTTGTCGTTTCCAAAAAAGTTCAATATTTATATGATGATTATGGTGTCGTATGACCCAATTTTTGCAGCTGATACCAAATAACTACACAATTGTTTGGTAGTTTCTTGTTATGCTTATGTGGTTAGGGTTTTTATAAAGCCCTAAAAATAAGAGGATTTGATATACTCTTGCAGAAATTTTGCGAATTATAGCGAAATTATAAAGATAAAGATAGTCCTATTGGATATAATGGACAAAAAATATAATAAAAGGTAACAAAAATGCTAAAAAAAGGTATCTTAATATCACTATTATTAACATTAAACAGCTGTGCAACAAATCAAAACTATATAGAAACATCTCAACCTCAAAAAACCTTAGATGAAAAGATAGGTTCTATGCTTATGGTCGGTTTTATGGGGACAACAGCGTATAAAAACAGTCAAATTTGTAAAGACATTCGAGAGTATAATTTGGCAGGAGTTATTTTGTTTGATGTGAATCCTGTGAATCATAAACAGGCTAAAAATATTTCAAGTAAAAATCAAGTAGCAAAATTAACGCAACAGCTTCAAGCTTGTTCAAAAGATGGAAAGTTATTAATTTCTGTAGACCAAGAGGGGGGACGCGTTCAACGACTCAAAACCAAATACGGTTTTTATGGAAAGTTTCCAAAAGCCAGAGACGTTATTAAGTTAAGTGATGCACAAGTGAGTAGACACTATAATCGAATGGGAGCAGAGTTAAAGAGCGTAGGAATCAATTATAATCTTGCACCTGATGTGGATTTGGCTATTAATCCAAGAAACCACGTTATCTATCAACTTGGTCGTTCTTTTGGTGCAGAGCCTAAACAGGTGGTTCACTATGCTTCTATCTTTATGAACTCAATGCACAATAATGGTGTACTTACTTCATTAAAACATTTTCCAGGTCATGGTTCATCTCTTGGCGATACCCATAAAGGTTTTGTAGATGTAACCAATTTATGGCAAAGAAAAGAGCTGGACCCCTACCGAATGTTGGCTCAATCGCATACGATAGACAGTGTTATGGTGGCTCATGTATTTAATAAAAAATTGGATAACCGATACCCTGCAACCCTCTCTAAAAAAGTAGTTACAGGTTTACTCCGAAACGATTTCGGTTTTGATGGTGTGGTTATTACCGATGATTTACAAATGGGTGCAATCAATAAAAAATATGGTTTAAAAAATACTTTAAAGTTAGCTATTAATGCAGGAGACGATATTTTACTGTTTGGAAATCAACTCTCTGTTAAAAGTATGGTAAAGACAAAAACATTGATTAATAGCATTAAGTCACTACTTAGAAATAAAGAGATTAAACTTTCCGACATCGAAGCTTCAAATGTGCGTGTTGAAAATTTAAAAGCTAAACTCTAGCAAAATACGTATACAATGCAGATATTTTACGATTTTAATGCAAAGGATATACAAGGCGTAGAACACTCTATGTCTGAATATAAAAACAGTGTTGTTTTGGTGGTTAATGTTGCGAGTAAGTGTGGATTTACCTCTCAATACGAGGGGCTTCAGAAACTTTATAGCCGTCATCACAAGAGTGGGTTTGAGATACTGGCGTTTCCTTGCAATCAATTTCGAGAGCAAGAGTCAGGAACACATCAAGAGATTCAAACTTTTTGTACGCTCAATTATGGAGTAGCGTTTCCTCTTTTTGAAAAGATAAATGTCAATGGAGAGAACGCCCACCCTTTATACCAGTTTTTAAAAAAAGAAGCCACAGGGTTTTTAGGCACAAAGTCTATTAAATGGAACTTTACCAAGTTTCTAATAGACAGAGATGGAAACGTCATTAAGCGTTACGGTTCGAGTACAACGCCAAAAGAGATAGAAGAGGATATTAAAAAGCTTTTAAAAGAGTTTGTCGTCGGTATAGAATAGTTTTTGCACATTAAGGGGAGATAATGGAACTAAAAATAGCAAGTTTACAAGATATAGATGCCACTCTAAGATTGCATGCACACTGTCACATAGATACGATACATGAAGAAGATAAAGAAGATGGTTTTGTAACTACAGCGTTTACAAAAGAAGAGCTTACCCAATTGATTACAGAAGAGGAAGGCTTGTTTATTCTAAAAGATGGAACAGAAGTTTTAGCCTATGTAATGGCTGGTTCTTGGAAATTTTGGTCTCAATGGAAAATGTTTGACTTTATGATTGATAATTTAGAAAATTTGGAATATCTTGGACAACGGTTAAGCATCGAAAATTCTTATCAATATGGACCTATTTGTATTGATAAATCACTCCGAGGCTTGGGTATTTTGGAAAAAATGTTTAATTTTTCACGTGAAATGATGAGTTCTAAGTATCCTATCTTAGTAACCTTTGTCAACAAAAAAAATCTACGTTCTTTTGAAGCACACCATCGAAAGCTTGGACTCGAAGTTATTGACGAATTCTCCTATAATGGAAATGAGTATTATCAAATGGTTTACGATACCTCTAATGCACTGAAGGGCAGGGGTCTTTTAGCTGTTGCCGATGCTCCTATTGACTATTTAGCTTACGAGATAGTTGTTAATAAAGAGGCTTTAAAAAAAGATGTTTATCCGAATATGAGGCAACACTACTACTGGACAGATGATTTTTCGGCAGAGTATTATGTGGCACAAGCTAAAGCAGGTTTTATTGCTGTAACGATGAAAAACGATGATGAACTCTATCTGATTCCTGAAATTCAAAAAGAGTACGCTCTTTTAGATTTTAAAGATTTGCATGTCTCTAAAAAAGTAAAACGCCTCTTAGAAAAAAAAGAGTTAAAAATAGAGCTTGGGTATGATTTTGATGAACTCTTTTTTGAGATAAAAAACTATCATATTATTACATGGTTTAGAAAAATCTATTTGGAAATGCTCAAAGAAGTGAATGCCTTAGACAATACCTGCGAGGTCGTAACGGTTGTTATCCGAGATAGGGGTAATATTGTAGCAGGAGAGTTTGGTTATATTATTGGAAAAACCTATACCAGTCTAACAGGTTTCTCAAAGCGAACAAAAGAGTACAATAATTATGGAACAGCTCAATTAGTATTGTTGGCTCACTATTTAGAAGAAGAGGGTTTTGCTTTTTTAAACTTGGGGCAAACCTATATGCCATACAAGCTGAATTTGGGAGCAAAGATTTACAGTCGCGAAGCATTTCTAGAGCGTTGGTTTAAGGCGATAGGCTAAATATTTTTTTAATATATAGGGGCTTTCTCTATAAAAATGTAGCTAAAATGTTACCAATTCTATGTTACACTCCTCTTATGAAAACAGAATCAATAGAAATTGTTGTTATAGAAGATGAAGAAGATATTTTAGAGCTTGTTGAGTACCATTTACAAAAATCTGGTTATGAGACCATGGGCTTTCTCTCTACGAAGAATGTAGAACAATTCTTAGCAGAAGAGAGACCAGCACTTATGATTGTTGATCGTAACCTTCCTGATGTTGAGGGAAGTGAATTTATTGCCAAATTACGCAAAAATGGATGCAATATCCCCGTTATTTTTTTAACAGCCAAAGATGAAGAGAGCGATTTAGAAGAGGGCTTTGAACGGGGTGGAGATGATTATATTACTAAACCTTTTAGACCCAAAGAGTTGGTACTGCGTGTAGAAGCACTGCTCAGACGAGCAGGGGTTATCTCTAATGACAAAATCAAATACCGAGACTTGGCATTAAATCTTAGCAGTCGTGTGCTTACAATTAATGAAATCCCTATAGAGTTGACCAACTTAGAGTTTAAGTTGCTTTATACCTTTGTGAAAAGTCCAAATACCACCTTGAACAGAGATTTTTTACGAGATGAGGTTTGGGGAGACAACAGTTTAAATTTTAATGATAAAACAATTAATGTAACCATGAATCGACTCAAAAAAAAGATAGATTCCCTAGGAAAAAAAGAGTATTTTTTACCTATTTGGGGTGTGGGTTATAAGTTGGTTTAAGACTCTTCAACTTTATTTAATCTTAAACTAACCCAAAGTCCTAAAGATAAAAGTAAAATGGTTAATCCATAAATAAGGGTATAACTCTGTGTAAATTTTAAGAGCAGACCTCCTAGAATTGGGAAAAAGAGTCCAAAAGAGACCAAATTGGTTTGCAATGCTGTATAAATGGGTCGCTTCTCTTCGGGTGCAATCTCAATAACCAAATTCATACTGCTGTTTGAAAATCCATCTAAGCCAATACCCAAAAGCAGAAAAATAAGAGCATAACTGTAGAGACTTTGAGCAAAGAGTGCCACGATAAATGCCATAATTATAAAGGTAAACGCCAAAGAGAGCATTTTCTCATAGTTTGAAATCCGTCGCCATAAAAGGCTACTTCCCAAGATGCTTCCCAACATCTGAATGGTAATAAATCCACCCAACATCCATCCTGTTAGAATAAAGGTACTGTTGGCTTTCAAAATGACAAAGGGCATAGCAATAAGGTAGCTAAAACTTAAAAATATGGCTAAAATTTGCTGTTGTAATCGTCTCTCTTGTTTGAGTATATTTAAAGAGTTTTTGATAAAACTTTTAAAGTCTTTTTCTTTGATGGATATGTTCTCTTTAACAGGTTCATCAATGGTCACAAACACACCAAAACCTATAATCATAAAAAGGCTACTGACCATAAAAAGGTAGGCATAACTTTGAGGTGCTTCATAATTTTGCAATACATAACCCACCACTCCACCACTAATAATCGACGCAATCGCCCCTGCAATTTGACGATTTGCCATGGTTTTACCCCGATAGGTTTTAGAGAAGATTTTAGCCTGTAGCTCTTTGAAATAGATTGCTCCAAATCCTGCTGAAAAAGAGAAGAAAAAAAGCCCTAATCCTATAAAAAAGAGTGTTAAGGGCTTGTTACTGTCGCCGATAAAGAAGATACTTGCTCCAATCATAAACCAGCTAATAAATCGAAAGAAAAATACTTTTCCAAGATAGGGCAGTACCTGTTTGTACGCTTGTGCATAAAAAGCAGCATAGAGCTGAATGGTAATCGCTCCACCCCGAAGCAGAGAGGTAAAAATTCCTACCATGATAACACTGTCACTAAAATGATGAATAATCAGAGGTAAGATAGTCGAAGGTTCAGCAATTGTAATTGCCAATGCCAAAAAGAAAGCATGGGTTACATTTTTATAATTATTTTTTGGGTTATCTATTTGATACATGAATCTTCTTTTTTAGTTTGGATTCTAGTATAAATTTCTTAAAGAGTATAAAAAAGCTATGATGTCAAAAAATAATACAAGGATACATCATGATTTTTAATCTTGAAACCGATACAACACTAAATGAAAACTATAAACTAATGGCACAGACAATTCTGCCTCGTCCGATTGCGTGGGTGGTTACCGAAGATAATGGAATTATTAATATTGCTCCATTTAGCTATTTTATTGGTCTCTCCTCTGAACCTGCTACTGTACTGATTAGTGTTGGGCATAAACCCGATGGCACTCCAAAAGATACCTTGGCAAACATTCGTAAAACAAAAAAGTGTACCATCTGTATGGTAGAAGAGAAAGATTTAGAGAAGATGCACTTTAGTTCAAAAAGTTTGGATAAAGATATAAGTGAAGCAGAAGAGTTTGGTATAAAAACTCAACGTATGGTTGATGGTTATCCACCTATGATAGAGGGTGTACCTTCTGCTTACTTCTGTGATTTTAACCAAGAGATTGATTTAGGAGGAGGAACAACAATTCCTCTTGTTCTTAATGTTAAAGAGATTTTTATAGAGGATAAAAATATTAGTGATAAAGAACGATTAAGTATCTCTTTTAAACCTGTAGCTCGTATTGGAAAGAGTTATGCTTTTTTAGGCAAAGAGATAGATGCCCCTACCATTCCCTAGTTTGTCAAGGCTATCCCTCTCTCAAAAACTCCAACAATCCACGCATAATGTCCTCGGGTGTTGGAGGACAGCCTTTGATATGATAGGCGATGGGAAGATGCTCTTTTACAGGGGCTTTTATGGCAAATGTTTTTTCA
>Ga0256827_10000573_pt1 | contig 22968 bp, 24 predicted proteins | sample CV84metaG_FD_185977 | JGI IMG/M metagenome (GOLD analysis project Ga0256827, IMG submission 185977) | Hydrothermal vent microbial communities from East Pacific Rise, Pacific Ocean - CV84 | ecosystem: Environmental > Aquatic > Marine > Hydrothermal vents | place: Pacific Ocean: East Pacific Rise... | reverse complement strand
CTACTAAACATTAACAAAATTTAGATAAAATATATGAATTAATAAAATATAGGATATGAAAATGAAAGTATTACTTATAAAAGATGTAAAGACACTTGGTAAAGCTGGTGAGATTAAAGATGTTAAAGATGGTTATGGTCAAAATTTTCTAATAGGTAAAGGTTTGGCTAAACTTGCTACTCCTGATGTGGTTGAAAACTGGAAAGCTGAACAGGAGAGAATGGCTCAAGAGTTAAAAGAGGAGCTTGAAAGGTTGGAGTCTGAAAAAGTAGCACTTGAAGCTGCTACTATTAGAATAGAGAAAAAATCTGCTCCTGTTGGCATAAAAGGTTCAGTAGGTAATGTAGATATAGCTAATGCTATAAAAGAGCAGTTAAATATTGACTTACCTAAAAAACATATTAATCTTAAAAAAGCTATAAAATCAACAGGCATACATGAGGTAGATGCAAAACTAGGACATGCTATACATGCTACACTTAAAGTAGAGATAGTAGGTGTATAATTAATGTTTGATGCAACTACTATACTAGGTTATAAGGCAGATGGTAAAGCTGTTATAGGTGGAGATGGTCAAGTTACATTTGGTGACACAGTACTAAAAGGTAATGCGACTAAAATAAGAACTCTACACGATGGTGAAATATTGGCAGGATTTGCAGGAAGTACAGCTGATGCGTTTAATCTTTTTGATATGTTTGAGGGTATACTTTCTGAAAAGAGAGGAGACCTTTTTAAGTCAGTTATTGGTTTTTCTAAAATGTGGAGAAAAGATAAACATTTGCGTCAGTTAGAGGCAATGATGATTGTTTTAAATAAAGAAAATATCTTTATTTTGTCTGGCACAGGTGATGTTGTAGAACCAGAGGATGGAAAAATAGCAGCCATAGGTTCAGGTGGAAATTATGCCATATCTGCTGCAAGAGCATTGGACAAACATTCAAACCTAGAGCCTAGAGAGTTAGTAAAAGAGTCTTTAGGCGTTGCTGGTGATCTGTGTATATATACAAATAAAAATATAAAAATATTAGAACTATAAGAAAAAAGGAATATAGAGTTGGATAATTTAACACCTAAAGAGATAGTAAGTTATTTAGATAGGTATGTAATTGGTCAAGGTGATGCTAAAAAAACTATTGCAGTTGCTCTTAGAAACCGTTATAGAAGAATGCAATTAAGTGCCGATATGCAACAAGATGTTACACCTAAAAATATTTTGATGATAGGTAGTACAGGAGTAGGTAAGACAGAAATAGCTAGAAGATTAGCTAAAATGATGGATTTGCCATTCATTAAAGTTGAAGCTTCAAAGTTTACAGAAGTTGGTTTTGTAGGTAGAGATGTTGAGTCTATGATTCGTGATTTAGCAGCTATATCTTTAAATATAGTAAGAGAGTCTGAGAATGAAAAAAATCAAGAGAAGATAGAAAACTATATTGAAAATAAAATTATAGAGAAACTTCTTCCACCACTTCCTGCTGGGGCTAGTGAACAAAAGCAAGCTGAGTATGATGTCTCATTCTTAAGAATGCAAAAAAAGTTTGAAAATGGAGAGTTAGATCATCTTAAAATAAAGGTAACTATACCAAATAATCCAACTATGCCAGAAGAGGGACTACCACCTCAAATGATACAAGTACAAGAGTCAATAGTAAAAGTACTAGGTGGTATGAATAAAAAGGGACCTGAAAAAGAGGTAACTGTTAAAGATGCTAAGAAGATTTTAGCACAAGAGGCTAGTGAAGAGTTACTTGATGAAGAGAAACTTAAAGAGTTGGCTCTTAAGAGAGTAGAGACAGGTGGCATAGTCTTTTTAGATGAGATAGACAAGGTTGCAGTATCTTCAAATACTCAAGGTAGACAAGACCCAAGTAAAGAGGGTGTACAGAGAGATTTACTTCCTATTGTTGAGGGTTCAACTGTTCATACAAAGTTAGGCTTAGTAAAAACAGATCATATACTATTTATAGCAGCTGGAGCTTTTCATACTTCTAAACCTAGTGACTTGATGCCAGAGCTTCAAGGTCGTTTTCCTCTAAGAGTTGAGTTAGATAGTTTAAATGAAGAGACACTATATAGAATATTGACTGAGCCAAAGAACTCTCTTATTAAGCAATATCAAGCTCTTATGATGGTTGAAGGTGTTAATTTAGAGTTTAGTGAAGATGCTTTAAGATCTATAGCTAGTTACTCTCTACTTGCAAATGAAAAAACAGAAGATATTGGTGCTAGAAGACTTCATACTGTCATGGAAAAGATACTTGAAGAGATAAGTTTCTCTGCTGATGAACACTCTGGTGAAACCATAGATATAGATAAGAGTTTAGTAGAAGATAAAATAGGTAAAGTTGCAGAAGATGAAGACTTTACACGATATATACTATAGTTTATTTTAGTATCTAAGAAAGGTATAGAATGTTTAATCATGAAAAAGAAGATATAGATACAAAAGCAGGTTTTGTAGCTGTTGTAGGTCGTCCAAATGCTGGTAAGAGTACACTATTGAACCATGTAGTAGGTGAAAAGCTTGCTATGGTTTCAAAGAAAGCACAAGCTACAAGAAAACGGATGAATATTATAGTTATGCATGAAGATAGTCAAATTATATTTGTAGATACTCCTGGTATTCATCAAAAAGAGAGACTACTGAACCAGTTTATGCTTGATGAAGCACTAAAGGCCATGGGTGATAGCGACCTAATAGTATTTTTAGCACCTGTAACAGATAAGTTACTTGAGTATGAAAAGTTTTTAAAGCTTGCAGAAGCTAAAGGCTCTAAACACATAATTATTTTAACAAAAATAGACCATGTAAAGCAGGGTGATATATTGGCTAAACTAGGTGAATATCAAAAATATCAAGATAGATTTGAGGCTATCATACCATTTTCTGTAAATAGAAAAGTAGGTAAGAAACAGTTATTAGATGAGATAGCTAAACATCTTCCAACATCACCATTTTTGTTTGATACAGAAATTTTGACTACAGATAATATTCGTGATATTTATAGAGAGCTTATAAGAGAATCTATATTTGAAAACTTAAGCGATGAGATACCTTATGAGAGTGATGTAACTATTGAGAAGATATATGAAGAAGATGGTATAGATAAAATTTATGCAACAATAGTTGTAGAAAAAGAGACACAAAAAGGTATTATAGTAGGTCAAAAGGGTTTAGGAATTAAAAGAGTGGGTAAATTAGCTCGTGAACAGATGGAGTATTTTTCTGGTAAAAAGATTTTTTTAGACCTTCATGTCTCTGTTAAAAAGGGTTGGAGTAAGAGTAAAGATAGCTTAGAAGAGTTTGGATACATAGTATAAATAGTAAAAAATTGTTGTATTTTAATATTATATTAGTTTTGTAAGATAGTTTTAATATTATAACATATATAATTGATTAATAAATAAGGATGTTCAGATATGTTTTCAAAAGATAGTTCACCAAAATCAGCTATTAAAAATATTGTTACTCTTAATGCATATACAGATAAGAAGTATATATATAAAAGTGATACCTTTAAGCCTTTAAATAAGCTTAGTTATAATACTTCAAACTTTATAACATCATATATAAGTAACAAAGATTTAATTAGTACATCTGTAAGTATAAGTAGAAGTATTGCAAGTGAAGATATTGCAGGTATACTTGATATAAAAGCTTATGAAGAGTTAGGTTTAGATCAGGCAACTAATTATATTATATCATCTATAGAGTCTGAACACTCTGGAGAAGAGAGAGAATATCATATCTTTGTTGCTGAACCAGAAGCACTAGATGAACTTTTTCTTCCTATAAAAACTGAAACAAAATATATTGACTTAATTATCCCTGCACCACTTCTATATAAAGTTTTATATAAAAAAGAGATACTGCAAGATAGTGGAACACACTGTTTTATCTATTTTACTCAATTAGATGCTTTTGTTACATTCTATAGAGATGGTGAGTTTCTCTACTCTAAGTCTATAGAGTTTTCACTAGAGCATATTTATGATAAGTATTGTGAGTTAGTTGGTGAAAAAATAGATGAAAAAGAGTTTTATAACATTCTTGAATCAGAAGGTTTAAAGACTTCAAACAATGAGTATCAGCAAAATTTTATGAAAATTTTCTCAGAAGTATTTATTACGATAAATGATATTATCATATATACTAAAAGAGCTTTTCAACTAGATACTATTGATCATATGTTTATTGGTTCAGTTCACGGACCAATTATTGGTTTAGATGAATATAGTCAAAACTATTTAGGGTTACACTCTGCTGATTTTAACTTTAATTTTGATATTAATAATGATGAATGGTATACAGATCAACTTCAATACTTAATGCTTCTTAATTCTATGGATTATATGGAGACTCAAGAGAATATAATAAATCTTAGTAACTATCCTCGTCCTCCATCTTTTTTAAATAGAGCTAGTGGACAATTTATTGTTTCTACTTTTGCAGCCATATCTGTTGGTGTTGGTTATCCTTTAGTATTTTTAGTTGGATCATATATAAATGATGCCAAAATTTATGGTTTAACTATAGAAAATGATAAGTTAACACAAGAGACTCAAAAATATAAAAAGATTATAAAAGAGAAAACATCTCAAATAAGTACATTAGATGGTAAAATAGAAAGATTATCTAAGCAATATAGTGGTAAGTCTAAAACATTAATCTCAATATATGATAAAAAAGTAAATTATCGTTTGAAATCTGCAACTCTATATACAATAGCTGATAATTTAAATAGATTTGATGTTAAAGTTAGTAGTATTACAACTGATAATGATACGCTGTGGTTATCATTAGTAAGTACAGATGATAGAAAATTTACTGAAGTAATTAAATATATTTCAGATAAACACTTTGATGACATAAACGAGATAGATATTGAAATAATAGAAAAAGATCCTGTATCTAATTACTATAAGGGTCTATTAATGTTGGAGTTAAAATGAAATTAATAGAAGATAAATTAGAAGCACTAGATGAATATTTTGCTCCAAAAAAGGAGAGTGAAAAATGGTTAATGATACTTGTACTAGCAGGTATGATTTCTTATATAGCATTTGATTATTTTTTGCCATACACTGAAGGTCTTTATAAAAAGAGTGAAAGTACAAAAGCTACAATTAATAAAAGTATTATTGATAATAAAATCTATCTTAGTACTATAACAAAAAATGGTGATAAAAATTATCAAGTTAAAAAGTTAGATAGAGAAATAGTCAATAAAAAAAGAGAGATAGAAAATTTTCATAACAATATTAAATTTATTGATAAAAATTTAGAAAAACTATCAGATATGCTTTTCAATCAGAAAAGTTGGTCTAAATTTTTAAATTCTATTACCAATAAGGCTGAAGTTCAAAATGTTGATCTATCTTATATTACAAATAAATATGCAGATAGTAATGGTAGCTTTGGTTATGTTTTAGAGATAGGTGTTGGTTGTACAGGAGACTATAAAAATATTGTTAAGTTTATTAACGAGCTTGAACAAAATAGACTAGTAACAGATATATATGGGTTAAATTTAAGAGCAAATGAAAATTTAGATAAAGTTTGGGCAGACATAAATATTTCAGTATGGGGGATTAATCATTGATGAAAAATATAATTTTGATAGTTTCACTTTTAGTCGTGTCTCTAAATGCTAGTTTAACAGTTCAACAAATTGAAAATATGGTTGTAAAAATACATAAAAAAAGAGTTGGTGTAAGTCTTAAAATATTAGAGAGAACAAAAAATCCTTTTACATTAGTTGAAGGAGATATGAATACTACTGAGGCTATCGATACGGAGACTCAAGAGAATATAAAAATAACACTTCATGCCATCATGGGCGATAAAGCATATGTAAATGATGGTTGGAAAAAAGTAGATGATAATGTTATGGGTTATACACTTAAGTATATTGGTAAAAAAGGTGTTGTTCTTAGACATAATAACAATATTAAAAAGATATTTTTACATAAAGAAAGTAATGATATTATTAAGATAGAAGAGAGGTAAAGAGATGATAAAAATACAAAAATGGGCTTTTAGTTACATAGTTACACTATTGGTACTGTTAGGGGTTACAACAAACCTAACAGCATCAGAGTGTTCAAGCAAACTATTCTCTGTTACAATAGATAGTAAACTTACTGTTAGTGATGTTATAGATAACCTTGCTGATACTTGTGGTTTAACTGTTTTAGTAAAAGATGATGCAGCAAAAAAGAGAATGAATAAAAAACTCTATTATGTAAAGTTAAAAAATAGTACTTTAAAAGGTTTTTTAAATATTATATTAAAAGAGAATGATTTACACTATTCACTTAACGGTAATGTACTTAAAATATCATACCTAATAACTAAAACATTTAGAGTTCACTATATATCTGGTCAAAGAAAAGGTAAAAGTAACGCAAATGTAACTATTGCAAATGCAAGTGATTCAAGTGGTGCTGGTAGTAGTGCTGACTCTAGTGAATCAAGAACTGGTATCTCTATTGAAAGTAATGATGAGTTTAAGTTTTGGAAAACAGTTGAATCTGAAATACAAAGAATACTTATTGGTGCTGGAGATGGAAGTACTCACTATGCTAAAGCAGGGGGTGGTTGGACTGGACCAGATGGACAAGTATGGGAATATAATCCATTAGCACCTATTGTTAATCCTGAAGCAGGGATGATTACAGTTACTGGTACATCAAGACAAATAAGTAGAGTTGGTAAATATATCCACACTTTAACTAAGCAGATTAAACAACAAGTTTTAATAGATGTTCGTATATTAGCTGTACAGTTTGATGATAGTAAAACTAGTGGTGTTGATTGGTCTCAGCTATACTCTTTACAAAATGTTGCAATAAATACTATGGTTATGAAACAACAAGATATATCTGCATTTACTTTTGATAATGCTGAAGGTGGTATTAAAGAGTATACTTATGGTTCTGGTGTTTCTAGTGACGCTAAGTTAGTTAACATTACTGGTAATACAAAAATTCAAGAAATTGTTAAATTTTTAAATACTCAAGGAGATGTAAAAGCAATATCTAGTCCACGAGTTATGACTATGAATAATCAGCCAGCATTAATATCAGTTGGTAAAGAACTGTTTTATAAAATAAAATCAACAAGTGCTTTAGGTAGTGGAGCTAATGGAAATACAGCAGAGGGTGAAACTGTAGATTCTGTTTTTGCAGGTATCTTATTAGATATTACTCCAGAAATTGATGAGAATGGAATGATAACACTAAAAATAAATCCATCAATATCAGATACAGTTAACAATATTGAAGGGGATGCTTCAACTAGAACAATACCACCAGATCTTATTAGAAGACAGATTGCATCTGTTATTAAAGTAAGTGATGGTCAGCGTGCTATACTTGGTGGGCTTATAGTTTCAAAAAATGGTGTAAAAGTAAATAAAGTACCTCTTTTAGGTGATTTACCACTTTTAGAGTATGCTTTTAAACATGAAGAGCAAATTAAGACAGTTGAAGAGTTAGTATTTATAATAACTCCTCATATAATAAAAAATGAAAAATCTGTTTCATTAAAAGATTTAGGGTATACAAAAGTCAATGATAAGTAGATATGAAGCTGCAAAGAATGTATTTGTCGACTCAATAGATGTTGATGACTACATTGAATTGAAAACATCAGAATCGGTATATAAGCAACTAGAGCATAGTATTTCAAAACCTTTAAAGATGATTTTACTTTTTGGTAAACCAGGTACTGGAAAGAGTATTCTTCTTAATAGAATACAAAACAAGTTAAAACACCAAAAAGAGATTCATTATTTTGAAACACCAACTCTTCAAGAGAAAGAATTTTTCTATAAGCTATTTAAAGTTTTAACAAAAAAGGAGTTACCTGACAATACAGAAGTTAACTTCTTTACCTTAATAGATTTTTGTAAAAACTTGCGTGGAAAAAGAGAGATTATTATACTCTTAGATGAAGCACAAATGTATAGTAGCGAGATGATGGAAAAGATTAGACTTCTATCTGATACTAGATCTATTAAATTTGTTATTGCACTACATAAAACAGTAGATGAAGATTTAATAGCAAAAGAGCATTTTCAAACAAGAATTTGGGATTCTATTGAACTAAAAAATTCACCACAGGCAGATTTATCAAGATATATTCATAAAAAACTTTTAAAGAAAAATTATTTTGAAATTGCAAATAGTATAAAAAATAGTGATATGAAACTTATTCATAAGTTTACAGATGGAAACTTTAGAGAGTGTAATAAATTAATGTATACAATATTTGAAATATGTGAGTATTATGATGAGTATGAAAAAAGTAAGATCAATTACAATAGACTACCAAGAAGAATTATTGAGATGGCAGCACTCAAGTTAGGATATATTCATGTATGATATTACACCCTTAGAGCAAGAATGGAAAGCATACAATCAAAAGAGAAAGAAACCATTCTATATAGTTTCTATTATTGTGATCATTGTCTCTTCATCTATATATTTTATAGATTATAAAGATTTGGATGTTGTTAAAAGCTACTATACAAAAGTAGTAAAAAAATTAAAAAGCTATAGTAAACATGATAATAACACATCCGTAGATGAAAATATCTCTGTAGATAAAAATAGTTTAAAAAATACTAATAAAGTTAAAGATGATACTTCAAACTCTTATCCTATGGATGCAGATGATGTATATATAGAAGATAAGGTTAATATTAATGAGACCAATAAGCCAAAACAAATTATTAAATTTGAGATAAAAGATGCAGATACTCCAGAGGTTCTACTTGAGATAGAAAAAAGGTTTAATGCTTCACCTGATAGCGATGATTCTATATTTTTAGCTCAAGAGTATTTTAAGAAAAAGAATTATGAAAAATCTGCATATTGGTCACTTAAAACAAATAAGATAAATGGTTTTATAGAAGAGAGTTGGATTATCTTTGCTAAATCTAAAGTAAAACTTGGTCAAAAAAATGAAGCTATAAGAGTTTTATCTGAATATATTAAAAAAACTGATTCAGTAAGAGCTAAAAAATTATTAAAGAAAATTAAATAGAATTAACTTAAATTAATGGAGTAATAGATGGTAAAATTGATTGAAATTATGCTCGAAGAGAATCTCATTACTAAAAATGCAATTTCAACACTTGTAAAGAGTAGACCACCTAAAAAGATTTCATTTGCTAACCTTTTAGCAGAAGATATGATTGATTTACACTCTGTAGAGATATTTCTTGCTAAAAAAATTAGACAAGGTGTAATTGGTCTTAGACATTTAGAGAAAATAGAGGGTATTGATATTGCTCCAATTATTAAAGAGGTTGCAAAATCTCTTAATATTGATTATGTCGATCTTGATGATATTGAGATTGATATGAAACTTTTTTCTCAAATTCCATATAAGCAATTAATTAAATATAATGTTATACCTGTTGAGCAGACAGATTTAAATGTACTGGTTGTTTTTGATGACCCTTTAGATATGGGGGCTCAAGATTCGGTTCAAAGATTATTTCCTAAAAAACCTATTAAAATAGCAATAGCTAAACCACAACAGATACATCAATATCTTCAAAGAATGGAGATAAACGAGAGTATTAAAGGTCTTGTTGATGATATTAGAAAAGATCTTAATCAAGAAGATACTATTGGTAAAAATGATGAAGACTCACCAGCTGTACTAAAGCTTATAGATATTGTCTTAAAAGCATCTATCTATGCAGGGGCTAGTGATATTCATATTGAAGCTACTGAAAAAAGTTGTATTATTAGAGATCGTGTAGATGGAATGTTGCGTCAAAGTTTTACTTTTGATAAAGATATATTTAATCCATTAGCATCAAGAATGAAACTATTATCTAATCTTGATATTGCAGAGAAAAGAAAGCCACAAGATGGAAGATTTTCTGCTACTGTATCTAAAAAAGAGTTTGACTTTAGGGTTTCTACTCTTCCTACTATTTATGGTGAGTCAATAGTACTTAGGATTCTTGATAAGAGTAAAGCGATGATTAGACTTGAAGATGCAGGTATGAGTAAGTTTTGTTATGATAGATTCTCAGAAGCAATTCAAGTACCTTATGGGATTGTACTAGTTACAGGACCTACAGGTTCTGGTAAAACTACAACTCTTTATGGGGCTTTAAATGCTATTAAAGATGTAAAAGATAAAATTATTACTGTTGAAGATCCTGTGGAGTACCAAATGAGTGGACTACAACAAGTTCAAGTTAGAGCCAATGTGGGACTCTCATTTGCAGCAGCTTTGAAATCTATTTTGAGACAAGATCCAGATAAAATAATGATTGGGGAAATTAGGGATCAAGAGACACTTCGTATTGCTATTCAAGCAGCACTTACAGGTCACCTTGTATTATCTACTCTTCACACAAATGACTCTATATCTGCTATTACTAGGATTCTTGATATGGGTATTGAAGAGTATTTGGTCTCTGGTGCATTAGTTGCTATTCAAGCACAAAGACTTGTTCGTAAACTTTGTACTCACTGCATAAAAACTACAGCACTTCCAGCTGCACTTTTAAAAGATGTAAAAAAATATTTACCTGAAAATCCTACATTCTATATGGGTGCTGGGTGTAAAGAGTGTGGTCATAGTGGTTATTCTGGTAGAGAGATGATATCTGAAGTTTTATTGGTTTCTGAGGAGTTGTCTCGTATGATTGCAAGAAATGCAAGTAAAGAAGAGTTAACACAACAAGCAGTAAAAGAGGGTTTTGTTAACATGTTTGAAGATGGTGTAGCTAAAGCATTAACTGGTAAATCAACAATAGAAGAAATATATAGGGTTGCGAGGTTATAATGGCATATTTTAATGTAACAGTAATGGAAAAAGGCAAGAAAAGAGAAGAGCTTGTCGAAGCAAAAGATAAAATGGATGCAATTAGGACTATTAAAAGTCATTCGCCAAATGTTATGGTTATGAAGGCTGTTGAAGGTAGTGCTCCTGTAGGTGAAGTACTATCCAATTTATTAGAGGGTATTCAAAAGTCATTTAAAGGTAAAATTCCTGTTGCTGATAAAATTTCAACTATAAGACAAATTGCTGTTATGACAGATGCAGGTATTGCCATAAATGATACATTAGAAGATGTTGCTGACAATACAGAAAATCCACAACTTAAAAATATATATTCTAAAATGAATGCAGATATTAATGCTGGTAATACAATGACTGATGCTTTAGAGCCTTATGCTGATGAATTTGGTAGAGTTGCTTTAGCTATGACAAATCTTGGTGAAAGAACTGGTAATATATCTCAATCATATCATAAGCTAGCAGATATTTTAGAAAATATTAGAGATAATAATGCTAAATTTAAAAAAGCTATTAGATCACCTCTGATTACTTTAACTGCTATGGGAATTGCTTTTACCATACTTATTATGGTTGTTGTACCAAAATTTAAAGATATATTTTCAAAGTTTAAAACAGATCTTCCTATTCCTACACAAGTACTTTTAAAGCTTGAATGGGCTTTTAGTAATTATGGTATATTTATTTTAGCTGCTATCTTTGGTTCTATTTTTACAGTAAAATACCTATATAAAAGTAATGATGACTTTAGATTAAAAATGGATAGATTATTAATTCATCCAAAGTTTTTTCTTATCAATAAAGCTATATTTTTATCTACTATGCATAAGTATAACTTAGTATTTGGTGAACTTGTTAAATCTGGTATTCCTATTTCTGAAGCTCTTGACACCTCAGTTGGTATGGTTGATAATATGGCTATTAAAGAACAACTTTTGACAGTTAATGCAAATATTGGTAGAGGTATGAATCTTGCTGAAGCATTTGATATAACAGGTCTATATGAGAATATGCTCTTACAGATGATTAAAGCAGGGGAAGCAGGTGGGCAACTTGATGCTATGTTAGATAAGGTAACAGAATATTATGAGATGCAGTTTAAAGATCTTATTGATAACCTATCTGCCTATATTGAACCTATTATGATGTTCTTTATTGCAGGTCTAGTACTATTGATGGCTCTTGGAATATTTATGCCTATGTGGGATCTAGGTAAAGCTGTTAAAGGGTAGATTGAGTGTTTGGATTAATTTCCAAACACTTTTTACTTTTAAATTATCTATTAGAGTATATGGTGTTTTAATGCTCTAGCTAAATCTTCTGGTGTATCAATACCAAAACTTTCACTCTCTACTTTTATCATGGCAACTTTATATCCATGATAATAAGCTCTTAGTTGTTCTAGTTTTTCTATATTTTCAAGTGGTGCAGGGCTTAGTTGACAAAATGTTTCTAGCGATTTAACTGTAAACCCATAAATACCTAAATGTCCTTTATAGTTATCAAAGTGATGATCTCTAGGGTATGGTACTTTTGCTCTTGAAAAGTATAGAGCAATATCTTGGCTATTGGTTACTACCTTAACTATGTTTGGGTCATCAGCTTCAGGATTAGTTATATACTTATAGCAAGAGTTCATCATTATTTTACTATTACTTTGATTTTTTTTAGTTAAATTATATATCTCTTTTATAATTTTAGTCTCAATAAATGGCTCATCTGCTTGAACATTTATTATAATCTCATTATCATTAAGTTTTAATATTTGAACGGCTTCATATATGCGATCTGTTCCACTTTGATGTTTATTGGAAGTTAGAACAGCTTCTATGTTGTACTCCTTTGCAATATCTATTACCTCTTGTGAATCTGTAGCTATTACTACTTTGTCTACCTCTTTCACTCTTAGAGCAGTTCTTATGACCATAGGAACATTACCTATGTCTGCTAGTACCTTATTTGGAAAGCGACTTGAACCTATGCGTGCTGGAATAATAATCATTTGAGTACCTTTATAAAATTGTTACTGTAATTTTACACCTAATATGATAAAATACAAGACTTAATTAAGGATAGAGATGAAACAAGCACTTTTACTTTTAAATATGGGTGGACCAAATAACATTGAAGAGGTAGAACTCTTTTTAAGAAATATGTTTGCAGATAAAAATATATTGACTATGAATCAATACATGCGTAAGTTTATTGCCAATATAATTATTGGTAAGAGACTAGAAGATGTTAAAGATAACTATAGATTACTTGGAGGAAAATCACCTCTTCCAAAGTTGACATATAAACTTATAGATAGACTAAAAGAGCATATAGATATGTCTATTTATCCTGCTATGCGTTATGTGCCTCCTTTTGCAGATGAGGCGTTAAAAGAGTGTAAGAGAGATGGTGTTGAAGAGCTTCTTCTTTTTCCTATGTATCCACAGTATTCAACAACAACTACACTATCTTCTTTAGAAGATATTGAGCAGAGATGTCAAGAGTTAGAGTATAATGTTAAGATAACTCTTATAGATCCATACTATGATGACATAGACTACATAGAAGCTTCTTGTGAACAGATAATATCTAGTATGGAGGGTAGAGAGACTAAAGAGTATGATTTACTTTTATCTGCACATGGATTACCAATAAGTATCATCAAAGATGGAGATCCTTATCAAAATCAGGTTGAAGGTAATCTGTCTGCTATTAAAACTTATTTGGCGTTAAAAGGTGTAAAGTTTCATGATATAAAACTAGTTTATCAATCTAAAGTAGGCTCTGCTTCTTGGTTAGAACCAAATTTAATTGATGTTTTGCGTAATCCAACACATAGAAAAGTTATTATCTATCCATTAGCATTTACCATAGATAATTCTGAAACAGTTTTTGAATTAGATATAGAGCATAGAGAGATAGCAGAAAAGTTAAAATATAAAGAGTATGTAGTGGCAAAATGTATGAATAGTAGTGAAAAATTTGTTAAATTAATAGTAGATAGAGTAGAGGCATTTAGTGATAACTGTTGAGACAAACTTTTATACCACTACTGAGGTGAAACGATCAAAGTTTTTAACACATATAGTACCAATTTCTCAATATAAAGGTTTACAAGATAAACTTAAAAAAGAACACCCAAAAGCAAATCATGTAGTTTATGCCTTGCGTTACTTAAATGAGTTTAATCAAATTGTAGAAAACTCATCTGATGATGGTGAACCAAAGGGTTCTGCTGGTACACCTGCTCTAAATGTTTTAAGAGGAAAAGAGTTAATTGATTGTGCTGTATTTATAGTACGCTATTTTGGTGGCATTAAACTAGGTGTAGGTGGAATGGCTAGAGCATATACACTAGCTGTAAAAGATGTACTAGAAGAGGCAAAACTTATAGAGTATGAAAAGAGTGAAATATACTCATTTACTAGTAGCTATAGTGATATTGAGAAAATTTTATATAGATTAAAAAGATTAGGTATAACAGAGATTGAACGAGATTTTAATACTAGTGATGTTAGTTGGAAAATTAAAGGAAGTCAAAAAAAGATTTTAGATTTTCAAGATACCTAAAATGTTTTTTTAGGCATCTTATTGAGAGCGTTAAAAAGACTATAGAGCCTCTTCATTCTCTTCATCAGTTCTAATACGAATTGTTCTTTCAATATCGGTAACAAATATCTTACCATCACCAATTTTACCAGTTTTAGCAGCACCCTTTATGGCTTCTATAGCTTTATTAGCAAACTCTTCACCAGAAACTACAATTTCTATTTTAACTTTAGGTATGAACTCTACAATGTACTCTGCACCTCTATATAGCTCTGAATGTCCTTGTTGTCTACCGTAACCTTTTACTTCAGATATTGTCATACCTTCAATGCCAGCTTCAACTAAAGCCTCTTTTACATCTTCTAGTTTAAATGGTTTTATTATTGCTTCTATTTTTTTCATTTTTTTCCTTTGTTTTTTTAATTATGTTAAAAACTTCGTTTAAATTCAGGATATGCTTCTATACCACACTCAGTAACATCTATACCCTCTTGTTGTTCCTCTTCACCTGCTCTAAGTGAGAAAATCTTATTTATAGCATAAATAACTATATAAGATATTGGAAATGCAATAGCTCCTACAATAACTATGCCTTTAAGTTGAGTAATTATGCTAACTTCACTTACAAATATACCAACTGCAAGTGTACCCCAAATACCATTAACTAAGTGAACAGATAATGCACCTACTGGATCATCCATTTTTAACTTATCAAATAGTGGTACACAAAAAACAACTAATGCTCCACCTATTGCACCTATTAGTATTGGAGTATATATATCATATTGATCTGGTCCTGCTGTAACAGCTACTAATCCACCTAACGCACCATTTAGTATCATAGTAACATCAAATTTTTTGTATCGGTAGTATGTTAGTAACCAACCTATGATTGCTCCTGCTATACCTGCTGTATTTGTATTCATAATAGTTAAAGCAACAGCATCTGCACTCTCTTTACTTGAGATTGATCCAACTGAACCACCATTAAAACCAAACCAACCAATCCATAGTAAAAATGCACCTAGTGTTACTAGTGGAATGTTGGATGCTGGAATAACTTGAATAGCACCATTCTTTTTAAAGCGACCTCTTCTAGGACCCATAATAAATATGGCAGCAAGTAAAGCCCAACCACCTGTTGAGTGTATAACTGTAGAACCTGCTAAGTCAGATAGTCCAGATATATCTAAAATAGTACCATCTAAAAAGTTTGCTCCCCAAGTAATATTTACAATAGTAGGGTAGATAAATGCACCAACTGCTATAGTAAATAGAGCTAAAGGTAGTATGCGTGATCTCTCACTAACACCACCAGACATAATATTTACCACTTTACCAACAAAAGCCATTTGAAACATAAAGAAAGCGTATTTGCTCATACCATCTTGATGATCCCAAGAACCAAATGCATACTCATAACCTATAAGCATAAACGATAGTGATGCAACAGCATAAATCATTACATTTACAGTAAGAACTGAAGTTACATTTTTTGTTCTAACAAGTCCTGCTTCTAACATAGCAAACCCTGGTACCATTAATATAATAAGGGTCATAGCAAAGATTGCAAAGAATGTATCTAATACATAATTCATTTCCATTTTTACCTCCAACAAATTTGAATCTATTATTATATCAAATAAATTGTATAGGCAAACAAAATTAATGTTAAAAATTATTTTATATATGTTAAACTTGTAATAAAGAAACAGGAGTTATATTATTAAAGAGTTATTTAAAAAATTTTGTAATAAAAATCCATATTTAAGTATTGAACAATCTATAGACTATTTTTCTATCTTTGGTGGTGTTGAAAATTCTATAGATTTAAATTTTTTTGATGATATTCTGACTATGCTGGAGTCTGATTTTATAAATAATTTCAATAGTTATGAATTGATAATATCTCCATCTTATTTTATGGAAAAACCATATAGAGAGTTACTTATGGCTATTGCTTATGGTGATGGTAAAATCTATAACTCTTTTAAAAAAGCAAAATTAAATCAGCAAATAGGTGAAGAGATATTACAGGAATTAATCTCTTTAGGTACTATATTTATAGAAAAGAGTAGAGAAGCACCACTTAAGTTACATCCTAAATATAAATTAAAAAAAGATTTAAGGTCTTATCGTATTCAAGATAAGTTGCGTTTTTCTAAGCCATACTATAGATTTTGGTTTGCATTTGTTGAACCATATAAAGAAGAGTTAAAAAATGGAGATGGTAAAAAGTTTATTGAAAATTTTAAAAAACACTCTGAACGATTAAATTCTCTTGTTTATGAACAGTTGTCTAATGCCCAACTCATAGAGTACTACAGTAACTCTACTCCTATAATATCTTCAAGTTCATTTTGGAATCACTATAGTGAATTTGATATATTGGCAATAAATAGTAAAAAAGAGTTAATTTTAGGTGAGTGCAAATATAAAGATAGAAAAGTTTGTAAAAATGAGTTAAATAAACTAAAAGAGAAAGCTAAACAATCAGGACTTAAAGTAACTACTTATGTACTTTTTTCAAAATCAGGTTTTTCAAATGAACTACTTAGCCTTAATGATAATAATCTTTTACTTTTTGATAAAAATGATTTAAATAGATTAGGCTTAAATTTATTGAACTAAGATATAATTTCACAATATATTTAAGAGGTAAAGATGGAAAAAAAAGCAAGAGTTCTTATTGACTGTGAAGATGCTAAGGGGTTGGTATATAAAATCTCTAAAGTATTTTACGATAGAGACTTAAACATAGACAATAACCGTGAATTTGTTGATAAAGATTTAGGGCGTTTTTTTATGCGTACAGTTGTTTTTGGTGAGTTTGATATTTTAGAACTTCTTGAAGAGTTAAAAGCTGTTACTCCTAAAGATGCTCACATAAGAGTCATAGAACCTAAAGATAAAAAAATAGTAATATTGGCAACTAAAGAGTCTCATGCTCTAGGAGATATTTTAATTCGTCATACCGATGGTGAACTAGGAGGAAACATAGAGTGTGTCATAGCGAACCACGATACACTTAGAGGGTTAGTAGAACGCTTCAATATACCATTTTTTCATATATCTGCACAAGATTTAAGTAGAGAAGAGCATGAAACAAAAGTAATGAAGTGCATAGATAAGCATGAGTTTGATAACATAGTCTTAGCTAAATATATGCGAATACTTACTCCCAAATTTGTAAAAGCATATCCTCAAAAAATTATAAATATTCATCACTCATTTTTACCTGCATTCATAGGTGCAAACCCATACAAACAAGCATTTGACAGAGGTGTTAAAATCATAGGTGCAACAGCACATTTTGTAACTGATGATTTAGATGAAGGACCAATCATAGCACAAGATGTTATCCCTGTAAATCATAGACTTACTTGGAGAGACATGCAAAGAGCAGGGCGTGATGGTGAGAAAATTGTACTCTCAAAAGCACTATCTTTAGTACTTAACGATAGAGTATTTGTAAATAAAAATAAAACGGTGATTTTTTAATGTTTAACATAGTACTAGTAGAACCACAAATACCACAAAACACAGGAACTATAGGCAGAATTTGCGTAAACTTAGGTGCAACACTTCACATAATAAAGCCCATAGGTTTTGACATAGACGACAAAGCTGTAAAAAGAGCAGGATTGGACTACTGGAAGAACTTAGACTTAGTTGTATGGGAGAGTTTTGAAGAGTTTTTAGAGCAACACCCTATAGACGAAAACTCACACATGGCAACAACAAAAACCGATAACCTTTACTTTAATGCAGAGTTTAAAAAGGGAGACTACATCTTCTTTGGTTCAGAGACTAAAGGCATAGATGAAAAAGTACTCTTAGCAAACCCAAATAGATGTATAACCATACCTATGGGTGGAGCTGGCAGAAGTTTAAACTTAGGTGTTAGTGTTGGAGTTGTCATCTATGATGCTCTTCGTCAAAACTATGATGGTTTTGAAAAAATCACCATAGAAAATAGTTTAAAAGGATAAGTATGAGTTTTGGAGATTACATATATGTTTTAGCAGTCATTCTCTTTTCTTACATGACTTTTACCATAGTAAGAAATAACTTTTTGTCTAAATTTGATGAACACCAAAGGCGTAAAGATTTGGCTGATGAGTATGAAGATGACTACATTAATGAGACTACTAAAGATAAAACTAAACCTTAATTTACAAACATTTAGGTAAAATAACAGCTATTATAATTATAGGATTATCTAAATGACACAAGCACTACTTATCGAGGTTGGGGTTGAAGAACTACCAGCCATTCCACTACTTAAAATTGTATCTAACATAGAAAAATCATGGAAAAACATTTTAGAAGAGTATAAACTCAATTCAGAGTTTGAGTTTACCTATACACCAAGAAGATTGGTTATTAAACACTCAGCTATGGCTACTAAACAAGAAGATAGTTCTGTAGAATTTTTTGGACCACCACTAGTGGCTGCTCTAAAAGATGGTGAGCCTACAAAGGCAGCTGAAGGTTTTGCAAGAAAATGTGGTGTAAGCTTTAATGAGTTACAAAAAGCTACTAAAAAAGGTAAAGAGGTACTCTACTTTAAAAAAGAGCAGAGTGGTGAGCAGACTTCTAAGCTTCTTCAAGAGATGATAAGCAAATGGATAGACTCCATGTCTTTTGGTAAAATGATGCGTTGGGGCAACAGAAAAGATGAGTTTATCCGTCCTATACGATGGCTACAAGTTAGACTAGGCGAGAGTTTAGTACCTGTAGAGCTATTTGGTGTTAAAGCAGATAGTAAAACTTTTGTACATAGAATGGTCTCTTACGATGCAGTTGAAGTTGCAAACATAGAAGAGTACGAGAGTGTACTAAAGCAGGGTGCTATTATGCTTAAACCAGATGACAGAAGAGCTGTTATACTTAAAGAGTTTGAAGCTTTAGAGAGTAAGCACAACATTGTCATAGAGAGAGATAAAGCTTTACTAGAAGAGGTAGTAGCCATTACAGAAAACCCTAAAGCTCTTGTAGGTAGTTTTGATGAGCTATTTTTAGAGCTTCCTCCTGAAGTTATTATTACATCTATGAAAGAGCATCAACGCTACTTCCCTGTTTTTGAAAATGGAAAAATAGCAAATAAATTTGTAGTAGTATCAAATGCCTATACCGATGACTACTCTAAAGTTATAGCAGGAAACGAAAGAGTTCTTAAACCTCGTCTAGCAGATGGACTATTTTTCTACAAAAATGACTTAAAAAATGGACTCTCTACAGATGGTCTTGAAAAAGTACAATTTATTGATGGCTTAGGCTCTCTTGAAGATAAAATAAAAAGAGAAAAAAATATTGCTATGCGTCTTTTAGGTCTCTACATGAAAAAAGTAGAAGAGCAAACAGGTAAGAGTAGTGTTGAGCTTGAAAAAGCCATGGATAGAGCTGTAAACCTTGCAAAAGCAGACCTTATGAGTGAAATGGTGTATGAGTTTACAGAGCTTCAAGGGCTTATGGGTTACTACTATGCTAAGTCATTAGGAGAAGATGAGCTTGTATATAGTGCCATTAAAGAGCAGTATATGCCAGTAGGTGAGGGGGCTGATTTACCTAGCTCTATATTTTCATCTATAGTTGCTATGTCTGTAAAACTAGATACACTTATGGGACTCTTCTCTGTAGGTAAGATACCAACTGGTTCTAAAGACCCTTTTGCACTTAGAAGAGCAGTAAACGGCATAGTAAAAATAGTAACACAGTATGATTTAGCTTTCAACATAAATGATGTTACAGGTCTATTAAAGTCTGAGTATAAAGAGTTCAATACTACTATATTGACTGATTTCATCATAGAGAGAATTAATAAATCATTAAATGCAACTAACCCATCTGTTATTGCTTCTGTTTTAGCATCAGGTGAAAGAGATATAAATGAAATATCTAAAAAAGTAGAAGCACTAAATAGTGTAGTATCTGGTAGTACATTCAAAGAGCAATTTACTACATTTAAAAGAGTTGCAAACATCTCTAAAGATGTAAATTTAGACTCAAATTTAGAGATAGATATATCACTATTTAAAGAAGATGCAGAAGTATCACTCTATAACGCTTATGAAAAAGTTATAAACCAAGACTACACAAACTACAGCACCAAACTAGAAGCACTATTTGGACTCAAAAGAGAGTTAGATGCCTACTTTGAAGGTGTCATGGTAAACGCAGAAGACGAAGCACTAAAAACAAACAGACTAAACACAATAGGCTCAATATACAAAAGCTTTAGAAGTATTGCCGATATTAAAGAGTTGACTGTTTAGTAGAAATTTACTTATAGTTGAGAAGATTTACTCTTCTCAACTAAATTAGTCTGATGAAACTATTTTTTTCTTTTAGTGGTTTTGTTTATATGGTTTATTATATTTCCTAAAAATATATCTCTTAAAATCATAATTTATTGATAGTTTAGGTTACTAATAGGAGCTTCTATTTAGTTAGTGATCTACCTTACGAAATGAATATAACCATGAAGCTAGTGTCAATAAAATATATAATCCTCCAATAAAAAACATCTGTTTTGGTTGATTAGTAAATTCATAATATAAAATTAGTACTGTTCCAAACATTAAACCAAGAAATGAAATAATAGTAATTAATGCTGATGAATTAGTTAAAGTACGAATTTTATAATTAGCATATGCCATTAGTAGCGATACCAATAGGAATGTAACACTTCCAAATTCAAGAATAACCTCTAAACTACCTACTAGAACAAGTATGAATGCAAGTAGAGCCATACTAACAATAGCGTATATTGGAATATTATTTACGCGTTTAGAAAGAATTTTAGGAAAATAGCCATCTTTTGCAATAACAGCCATCTGTCTTGATGCTCCAAATATAGTACCACTAATGGCACTACTTGTTGCTAATAAAGCACCAATAATAACAAGATTAGCTCCCCAATGCCCCAATATACTATCTGCACCAGAAGCTAGAGCATACTCTTTGTTTTGTATTATCTCATCAAATGGTATTGCCAATATGGCACCAATTGAAATAACTACATAGATTAGAACAGCAAGAAATATGGAGGAGTAGATTGCCTTTGGAATATTCTCTTCAGGTCTTTGCATCTCATTAACAGCATTAATAACAAGTTGAAACCCCTCATAAGCAACAAATGTGATTGATGCTACTATTAAAATGGAAATCACACTTATATTGCTACTATCGTGTAGTAGTTTAGGAATAGTAGTTTGACTGTTATTTATAAGTACAAATGATATAATCACTAAAATAATTAATTTAGTATAAACCATTAAATCTTCAATTTTACCCATACCTTTAACACTCCATATATTAATCATTGTAAATATAAAGATTATAGCTCCTGCAACACCTTTTCTAATTAACTCATTTTCAGAAAAAGTAAAACCACTTATAGCATAAGATGCAAAGGTATAAGCATAGAGTGCTATTGTACTTATGTAGCCAAATATAACCCACCAACCAATAAGAGATGCAGCAAAAGGGGATTTTGGAAATGTCTTTTTATAAAATGAGTAAGTAGCACCTTCATCTTTATAGTAGACGCCTAGTTTTATGTAAGAGTAGGCAGCCATTGATGCAATCACTCCACCAATAACAATAGCTATAGGTGTATAAACACCAATTATTGATACAGAAATACCTAAAATTGTAAATATACCACCACCTACCATTCCACCTAGTGCAATGGCTATTAACTCTAAAAGACCAAGAGTTTTAGATTGTTTCTTATGATATAAACTATCATTCTTGTTGGAGAATATCATCTATTTCCTTATTACTATTTATTAAAGTTTGTGAGAATTTATTTGGAACCGATGCTTTAGCTTCGGCAGGTTCTTTGGTGAGGTTGAAACCTCCCATCCCAATGGCTAAGCCTAGTATGGTGGTAATGCATAAAATAGAAATATTGTAGAGCATTTCTACTCATAATGTTTCCATATTCTATAAACTTTAATTAGCTTCTCTTCTTCAAATATTTCATAAATCAATCTATGTTGTTTATTTATTCTTCTACTTAATTAAGCCACTAGAAGATAAATTTTTAGCATCTTTTTGAGCTTGAGTCAGGAAAATAAGTTGATATATTTTACCACTCTAATTTATCTAATATAACACCATATTTACTCTTTTTTAATAAGTATATCTCTTAAAATTTTTCATATTTTTGATTTTATCATAATCTTACTTCAAGCTCCAAAATAGAGATATTGGTAGTTTTTTATGCTCTACTTAAACTTTTGTGAGGGTTTATTTTGATTAAATATTTTTAAAATTTCTATTGAATCTTTTTTTAAATTAACTTCATATACTACTGTATATCTTTTATAAGTCATATCTCGTACATTTTTATCATCAAAATAAACTGATGGTTTATATTTAAATAGTTTCTAAATGGTTTTTAATATTTCCCCAAAGTGCTTCATGTGATACCATTTTGATATTACCATTTTTTATGTTATCTCTAGTTTGATGTAACTCTTTTTGTCTTTCATAAAAATAAGGGTCAATTTCAAGATTTTTATCTTTTGAAATAGTTATATTAGAATGGCTCTCTTTTACAAAATTCATAAACTGTT
>Ga0256827_10000572_pt1 | contig 22972 bp, 18 predicted proteins | sample CV84metaG_FD_185977 | JGI IMG/M metagenome (GOLD analysis project Ga0256827, IMG submission 185977) | Hydrothermal vent microbial communities from East Pacific Rise, Pacific Ocean - CV84 | ecosystem: Environmental > Aquatic > Marine > Hydrothermal vents | place: Pacific Ocean: East Pacific Rise... | reverse complement strand
CAAATCTCTTTACTATTTAAAGGGTTTGCAGAACTCCTTGCTTTTTCTAATTCGTTTATTATTTTCTTTAGCTTAAAAAAAAATAAGAATTTAGAGAATGCGTGCTCGAAATTGGATAAAAGTGGTTTTAATTCTATTGCTTACGTGTGGAGCTGGCGAGGCAAAGCGAAGGAAAAAGGGTCGAGTTTCATCAGAAACGATTAAGAAAAAATTTTCCTACTCAATAAATGATCTTTTGGATTGTTTGGTGATTATAAAACACGAGTTGGTTACGGGGAGTGGCTTTATTGCAAAAATGGATGGGAAATATTATATTTTTACGAATCAACATGTTGTTTTGGGTGGGAAGAAGATCTCTTTCAAAACAATATCGGGGAAAACATTACATCCTAAGTGGGTAGAGCTTTCTGAGACGAGAGATGTGGCTCGTTTTTTGATTGATTCTGAGGTGGGCTTAGCCATTTCTAAGCAGGCGGAAAAGGGGGAGTTCATCGCTGTTTTTGGGAATAGTTCGGGGGCGGGCGTGGCTACCGAATTGTTTGGAACGATTCTTAAAATAACGCCAGATTTACTGCAAGTTTCGGCGGATTTTGTTTCTGGAAATAGTGGAAGTCCGGTTCTTAATTTAAATAAAGAGGTGGTCGGTATTGCAAGCTATGTGCGTTCCGCTTCGAAAAAGGGGCATACCAGGTTGAGAAATAAAAAGATGAGTCGATTTTGTTATCGGCTTACAGATCTGAGATGGAAGGCTATTAACTGGAAAAAATACAACAAAAAATATTGCACGGTTTTGGATAAAACGAAGAAAAGCGTTGAAGATTTTTTTGTGATTATTACGGAGTGGTCTGAGAGCCCGTTTAGTAAAATCCCACCTAAAAAGCTTAAAGATTTGGATCTGCAAAAATGGGCAAAGAATCACAATGGAATGGTTAATAAAATAAAAAAGATGTCGAAAAAGGGCCAAGCCACGGAGGCGCAACTAAAAAGGATAAATAGTCAAATCCGCACCGACTTAATCGAAGGGGCGCGGGATCTTTCTGCTGTGTGTGCTCGGCGTATCCGTCAAATAAAAATGTTTGAAAAGCAGAAGGAACTTACTGGATTTTTGCGCCTTGAATTTGTGCGTCTTGAAACACGCCTTCATCGTGCAAAAGATTTTTTTGATTCGTTTGAAAAAAAGCTCGCTCACTTTAATTTCTTTCATTTTAACTAATGTAAGGGAAGAGAAAAAAGAAGGGCGGGTGCTTTTGGGCGAAGCGGAAAAAGAGCCTAAGCTTTAAGCTGGATTTTTTTAATAAATCTTGGATGCTCTTGGAGAGTTTCAATTGAACGTGACTGGACTGGAGAAGGATGAATGACAAATCTATCGAACCAAATTAAGCAAACTGTTGATTTGCTATTGCCGCTTTACACCCAGCAGTCGGGTGATTTACCCGACCGACCTCTTTGGCAACATCCTTGCATCAAATCAATTTCTTCAGCGCGGCGCATTATTTCGGATCTTCTTTTTCCGGGTCGCTATTTATCAGAACCCGCTCACTTTTCCGATTTTTTTGCACAGCAATTAGAAGAAGTTTCGTCGATTTTACTGCCGGAAATTGAGCGGGCGCTACCCTTTCGTTGGATGGGTGCGGCTGATTTGGATCGAAATCGAGTCCCTCTAAAAGATGTGCGTGCAGAGGCTGAAAAGTTGCTTCAACAATTTATTTTTACCTTACCAAAAATTCGAACGTTGCTTATTGAAGATGTAAAAGCGGCGTACAATGGAGATCCTGCGGCGCTGAGTTATGCCGAGGTTAAATTGGCCTATCCGGGTTTGCGTGCCATTACGATTCATCGCATGGCACACGAATTATATTTGCTTGATATTCCGTTAATTCCTCGAATGATGGCGGAATCGATTCATTCTAAAACAGGGATTGACATTCATCCTGGTGCACAAATTGAGGAAGGTTTTTTTATTGATCACGGTACGGGTGTGGTGATTGGAGAAACCTGTAAGATTGGGCGCAATGTGAAGTTGTACCAAGGCGTTACCCTTGGAGCAAAAAGCTTCCCGCTTGATGAAGAAGGTCGGCCGATCAAACATATTCAGCGTCATCCAACCGTAGAGGAAAATGTTATTATTTATGCTAACAGCACAATCTTGGGCGGGGACACTACCATTGGCGCAGGAACGGTGGTGTCGGGCAACGTTTTTTTAATGCAAAGCACGCCTCCGGGCAGTTTGGTTATTCGCTCGGATGGCGGGGTGCAAATCCGCACAAAACAGCAAGTGGCTGGACACGGATTCGGCATTTAATCGAGTGTTTTGATGAATAACAAGCAGATGGAACAAGTTCGCAAAGAGGTCTTTTCTTCTTTGTTGCCCTGGTTTAAAAAACATCGCCGAAAAATGCCGTGGCGGAGTAACCGAACGCCCTATCGCGTTTGGATTTCTGAGCTTATGTTACAGCAGACACGGGTGGATCAGGTTACGCCCTATTTTAATCGTTTCATCAAACAATTCCCATCGTTACGCGCCTTAGCAAAAGCCTCGCAAGAGGATGTTCTTAAGCAGTGGGAGGGCTTAGGTTATTATTCTCGTGCGCGAAATTTGCACAAAGCAGCGCAATTGATTTCCACGCAGCGAGGGGGTCGCTTTCCCCGAACATTCGACGAGTTGCTCGCCCTCCCTGGGGTGGGGCCGTACACTGCAGCGGCGATTGGTTCGCTCGCTTTTAATTTAGATTTAGCGGTGGTGGACGGGAATGTGATTCGGGTGTTGTCGCGGCTTTTTGCGTATGACGAAATGGTTCAACGAAGTGTGGCAAAAAAACAATTTCAAAGCGTGGCCGATTTTCTTTTACCGCAAGGATCGGCGGGCGATTACAACGAAGCGATGATGGAGCTAGGTGCTACCGTTTGCGCACCTAAAAATCCAAAGTGCACGCATTGTCCGATGGCAAATATTTGTTTGGCCTTTAAGCAAGGTAACCCCACAGGCTTCCCCGTCAAAAGACCTCGAAAAAAAGTTCCGCATCTGGTGGTTGGTGCAGCGGTGGTTGTTAATGATGCAGGCGATTTTTTGATTGCTCAGCGCCGCGAGAAAGAGATGCTTGGTGGTCTTTGGGAATTCCCTGGTGGCAAACAGGAAGCGGGAGAAACTATTCAAGAATGCATTGCTCGAGAACTTAAAGAAGAGCTAGACATTAAGATTGAAGTTGGCGATTTTTTGGTTACGGTGCAACATGCATACAGCCATTTTACGATGGAGTTACACACCTATTTCGCAAAAATTATCTCTGGGCAACCGCGCCCGATTGAGTGCCAAGATTTTAAGTGGGTCAATCCGGGCAACCTTCGGCGCTTTCCCTACTCTAAGGCAGACCTTTACATTATTGATGAACTCGAAAAACAGGAGAAAACATGAAAGAAATTATCTACTCAAAAAATGCGCCGAATCCCCTCGGGCCCTATAACCAAGCTGTGAAAATTGCCGACGTGCTTTACACCGCAGGACAAATCCCCGTCGACCCCAAAACCAACGAATTAGTAGCGGGCGGAATTGAAGAGCAGACCGAACAGGTGATGAAAAATCTTGAGGCTGTTTTAATTGCAGCAAATACCTCGTTTAAACAGATGATTAAAACCACTGTTTTTCTGACCGACCTAAATGATTTTTCTACATTTAACAAAATCTACGGGCGTTTTTTTGACGAGGCCGCCGCTCCTGCACGCTCCACTGTCGAAGTGACTGCTCTACCCAAAGGAGCCTTGGTAGAAATCGAGGGAATCGCCATCGTATAATGAAACGCCAACTTCTTTTTTCCATTGGAATACTCCTTTTTCTTGCCATACTTTTTGTTGCAAGAAATGGAAAGCAACCCATTAAAACCCAAAAATTTGCGGGATACAGCATGGGAACGCTTTATCACATTTCTGTGGTTGATTCTTTCTCGCCTGCACAACGAAAGAACCTTGCAAAAAAAATTGATGAGGTGCTTAAAAAGGTTACTGCCGAGATGTCAACATGGGAACCAACGAGCGAGATTTCTCGGTTTAATCACACCAAAACCATAGAGCCTGTCCCCATATCTAAGCCCTTTGCATTTGTGGTTCGGCGCGCTTTAAAATGGAGCAAAGCAACCCGAGGGGCGTTCGATCCCACCTTACAACCCTTGCTTGATCTTTGGGGGTTTGGCAGCGAAAGCCAGGGAGAAAAGGTTCCTTCAAAAGAGGAAATCGAAGCAGCCCAAGCCAAAACAGGCTGGAAAAAAGTGGGTTGCCCCCCCCGCACCCCCCCCATCCTACAAAAAACGATTCCCGATCTGGAGCTTAACTTAGGAGCCATTGCAAAGGGCTACGGAGTGGATCGAATCGCCCAACTTCTTCAACGCGAAGGCTACAAAAATTGGTTTGTAGAAATTGGTGGGGAAGTGATTGTTCAAGGGAAAAACGAGCAAGGCATTCCGTGGAGAATTGGGGTTCAATATCCCAGCACCAATCCCGCAGAAGAGCGACTATTTGGAATTTTGCATTTAACAACGGGTGCGGTAGCAACCTCGGGAAGCTATCGTAATTTTATTGTGAAGAATCAAAAAATCTACTCGCACATTTTGGATCCACGCACAGGTCAAGCTCTCTACTCTTCGACATTAAGCGTGAGTGTTTTTGCCCCAAACTGTACCGATGCCGATGCCATCGCCACCGCATTGTTTGTGATGGGCGCAGACGAAGGGTTAAAATGGGTAGAAAAGCAGCCCGAAATTGAAGCCCTTTTTTTGGTTCAAAATGAAGCGGGGAAAATATTTGAGAAAAAAAGTTCGAGTTTTGTGGAAAAAACAGGGTATATTGCTCAGCCATAAATCTATTTTAACCAAGGATCATATTATGCGTTATATTTTTATTCCCCTCTGCGTTGTTTCATTGTTGCTTTCTGGTTGCAACAAAGATGATGAATCGATTGAAAATCAGGAAAAAAACAACTCCTTCATCCAGCAAGGAAATGCCTTTATGGAAAATCAGGATTACGACAGTGCTGAAGCTTCGTTTAAACAGGCCATTGAAGATAATCCGCTTATGCCAAGCCCCTATTTCTCTCTTGCAACCATTTATCAGCAATACAAACCCCATCCCTTTAAAGCCATCTTTTACTACATCCATTTTGCTGAAATGCAACCCGAGTCCGAAAAAGCACAGCTCGCAAAAGAACAGATCGCGGTCATTAAAAAAGCGTACGAAAAACACATTCTTAAAACCTACAATTATAGTCGGTTGATGAACGAGCGCGCTCAGCTAAAGGCAGAAAACGAACAGCTCTACAAAATGAATGCCAAATTACGCAAAGAGCTGAAGAACGCAAAATTACGCCAACCTGCGCCTACCACCACAGCCACCCCAACACCTGCACCTGCAGGAACTTCTCACGTAAACATCCCAACAAACACAACCTCTTCAAACAACGGAAAAAATAAAGTGTACACCGTTGTTGCTGGCGACACCCTCTCTAAAATTGCCAAAAAATATTACGGAAACTCTAGCTATTGGGATGTCATTTACGATGCCAATCGCGACCAGATGAAAAGTGCGAGCGACCTTCGGGTTGGTCAAACACTTGTGATCCCCACAAAGTAAAAAATATAGAGCATTATAAACCGACAAGAAGGCCGCATTTGCGGCCCTCTTTCCGTTCATAAAAAGGAAGACATCATGAGTTCATTCAAAGAAAATATCACTGCAAAAACATTAGCAGAACGCGCCCTGTTTCACCTTAAATATAGTCGCGGAAAAGATCTGCGCTCCGCCACCCCTTTCGATAAAATGGTCAGTTTTTCTCACGCTGTACGCGACTTAGCCGTAGACGGTTTTATCGCCACACAGCGCACGTACCTCGACCAAGATGTCCGCCGAGTGAATTATCTGTCGATGGAATACTTAATTGGTAAAATGTGCGAAAACAACGTGGTTGCTTTAGGCATTCATGACGTAGCGTGCGAGGCACTCAAAGCACTCGACATATCCATCGAAGAAGTTATGCAACTCGACATCGAAGCCGGTTTAGGCAACGGGGGATTAGGTCGGTTAGCCGCTTGCTACTTGGACTCGTTGGCCACAATGGAACTACCCGCATATGGCTACGGCATCCGATATGAACACGGCATCTTTCAACAAGAATTTGAAAATGGATGGCAACGCGAACGACCCGACGATTGGTTGCGCAACGGCTACCCCTGGGAATTAATTCGACCCGAATACACGCTACCCGTTTGCGTCTACGGTCGTGTAGCAAAAAGTTTTGTGCCCGGCCGTGGCGAAATCGACGTATGGCAAGATTGGCAAATGTTTGAAGCCGTTCCGTACGATGTTCCCATTATTGGCTACGATGTAAACACCGTAAACTTGCTCCGTTTATGGAAATCACAACCCGCCGAAGGCTTCCGACTCGACATCTTCAACCAAGGCGATTACGTGCGCGCCGTAGAAGAAAAAAACTGGGCAGAAAATGTAACGAAAGTGCTCTATCCTTCCGACTTTACCTACGCCGGAAAAGAGCTACGTCTAATTCAAGAATATTTCCTTGCCTCTTGCTCCGTGCGCGACATCATCCGTCGCTACAAAAAAACACACAACAACTTTGACCATTTCGCCGAAAAAAATGTCATTCAGCTGAACGACACCCATCCCACCTTAGCTGTTGTAGAACTCATGCGTGTACTCTACGACGAAGAGGCACTTGATTGGGATCGTGCGTGGGAAATCACCACCCAAACCTTCTGCTACACCAACCACACCCTCCTCGCCGAAGCACTAGAAACCTGGAGCATCGATCTGCTTCAACGCGTTCTACCTCGCCACACCCAACTCATCTTTGAAATCAACCTACGCTTCCTCCAAAAAATTGAACTCGATTACCCCGGCGACATCGACCTCATGCGCGACGTTTCCCTTATCGGAGAAGGCGCCGTAAAACACGTCCGAATGGCCAACCTTTGCGTCGTCGCCAGCAAAAAAGTCAACGGGGTCTCCGCACTACACTCCGAACTACTGCGCACCAAAACCATGCCCAGTTTCGACCGAGTCTTCCCCGGAAAATTCTGCAACGTCACCAATGGCATTACACACCGCCGATGGCTCATTAAAGCCAACCCCGAACTCTCTGCACTAATTAGCGAAAAAATCGGTGATGCTTGGAAAAAAGAGCTCTCCCTACTCGCTAAATTCGAACCCTTCGCCACCGACCCCGAAGTACAAAAACAGTTCATGCACATTAAACGAGAAAAAAAGAAACTCTTATGCAAAACCATCCTAGATTTAACCGGCGAAACCGTAAGCCCAGACTCCATCTTTGACGTGCAAATCAAACGTTTACACATGTACAAACGCCAACTCTTAAACGCCATGCACATCATCCACCTCTACCAAAAAATCAAAGCCAACCCCACCGCCGAAATACAACCCCGCACCTTCATTTTTGCCGCAAAAGCAGCACCCGCATACTTAATTGCAAAATCCGTAATCAAACTCATCAACACCATGGCCAGCACCATCAACCACGACCCCGATGTCGCCGACCGATTAAAAGTGGTTTTCCTCCCCGACTACAACGTCTCCCTCGCAGAAAAAATCATTCCCGCCGCCGACATTTCAGAACAAATCTCCACCGCAGGTCTCGAAGCCTCGGGCACAGGAAACATGAAACTCTCCCTCAACGGGGCACTTACCGTAGGCACCTGGGACGGAGCCAACATCGAAATTGCCCAACACGTTGGCGAAGAAAACATTTTCATCTTTGGAAAACGCACCGAAGAGCTTGCAAAAATCCGTGAACAAGGCTACCACCCCCGCTCCTACATCGAAAATTCCGAAGATCTCCAACACGTACTTACCGCCCTACGCGACAACCACTTCGACCCCGCGCAGCCCGACCTCTTCAAAGACCTCTACAACGACCTCGTCGAGCACGGCGATCACTACTTCTACCTCGCCGACTACGAAGACTACGTACAGTGCCAAACCCAAGTCGACGCTCTCTACGCCCATCCATCCGCCTGGGCAGAAAAAGCCATCTTTAACGTAGCTCGTATGGGCTGGTTCTCCTCAGACCGCTCCATCCAAGACTACAGCGATGACATTTGGCACCTCGAAAAAACCCCAATCGAACTAACCGACAAATTGGATTAATCATGAAAGAAATCGCCATCAAGCAATTCAACCTCATCATTGCACTCTTGTCCATCCTGGTTGTCTTTGCTGTTGCCGCCGCCTTTAGTGCCGCCCAATCGGTACTCATTCCCCTCATGATTGCGTGGTTACTCTCCTACATTTGTGGTCCCGTCGTCACCTTCCTCGTACACAAAAAAGTACCCCTATCCATCGCAACCTTTACCGTACTTATTCTCGTCCTCTCCATCTGCTACCTCGGCGGCATATTTATTGCCGCACGCGTTAGAGGCGTACTCGACGAATCCCCACAAATTGTAAAACAACTCAACGCCATCTACGCCGACATCACCGCAAACCTAAACATCCCAAAAGACTTCCTAAAAGACATCAACTGGCTCGAAAAATTGGGACCCCGATTAGCCACCCTATCCGGTTCCGTCGCCGTTTTCATGGCAGGATTTGCAGGAAACTTACTTCTCGTCCTCATCTTCCTCGTCTTCATGCTACTTGGCAAACCCTACTTCAAATACAAAGTTGCCCGCGCATTTCCCACCGACAAAGCCACCCAATTTAACGAAATCACCACAGGCATTTCTCACCAAATCGGCCAATACCTTATTGTTAAAGTAATCATCAGCACCATCACCGGTCTACTCGTCTGGATCTCCCTCTCCCTACTCAAAGTCAACTTTGCCCTCACCTGGGGCGCACTTGCCCTATTACTCAACTTTATTCCAAGCATCGGCTCCATCATCGCCTCCATCCCGCCCATCCTCCTCGCCATCGTTCAATTTTACCCCACACCCGGCGTCGAAACAACCGGCTCCTGGATGCTCATTCCCATCCTAACCGCCACCGCACTACTCACCATCCAAATGATTATGGGCAACGTCATCGAACCAAAAGTCATGGGCGAAAGCCTCAACCTTAGCCCCGTCGTCATCCTCCTCTCCCTCGTCTTCTTCGGATGGCTCTGGGGCATTGTCGGCGCACTCCTCTCCGTCCCCATCGCCGCCTCCATCAAAATTGTCTGTGAAAACATCGAAGGACTCCGCGGCATTAGCGTCATGATGGGTTCTGGACAAACCTGCATGGACGAAGCCCTCGCAAAAAAAGAAACCACCCAACAAAAGTAAAAAAGATGAATCTACCCAACCTTTTTGAACGCCCCGAAGTCGAAACCCTCATCCAACAAACCCTCAACGAAGATCTCGGCCCCGACTACATCGACGTAACCTCCGCCGCCCTCATCCCCATCGAAGAACAAGCCGAAGCCCACTTAGTAGCCCGCGAAGCCTGCTCCCTCTCCGGCGTTTTCGTTGCCCAAAAAGTATTTCAACTTCTCGATCCCACCCTCCAATGCAAAGTCATTCACCCCGACGGAAAAAAAGTCAACGCCCTCACCACCGTCCTCATCATCCGTGGCTCCGCACAAAAAATACTCACCGCCGAACGCACCGCCCTCAACTTTATTCAACGCATGAGCGGTATCGCCACCATCACTGCACAATACGTCGCCGCCGCAAACAACCCCAACGTCCGCCTTCTCGACACCCGAAAAACCACTCCCGCACTCCGCCCCTTCGAAAAATACGCCGTCCTCTGCGGAGGCGGAACCAACCACCGCTACGGCCTCTTCGACGCCATACTCATTAAAGACAACCATCTCGCCTCCTGGAAAAAGAAACACGCAACCGGAGTCGACGCCGCCGTCGCAGAAGCACGCAAAAAATACCCCACCCTAAAAATTGAAGTCGAAGTCGACACCATCGAACAACTCAAAGAAGCCCTCGAAACCCGCCCCGACTGGGTTTTACTCGACAACATGCCTCCATCCACTCTCCGCAAATGCGTCGCCCTCTGCGCAGGTATTTGCAAAACCGAAGCCTCCGGCGGAATCAATCTACAAACCATCCCCGCCATCGCCCAAACCGGAGTCGACGCCATCTCCGTCGGCGCACTCACCCATTCCGCCCCCTCCATCGACCTCGCCCTAGACTTCATCTAACCCCCTAACCAAATTTTTCGAACGGTATTTTTTAATTAAACACGCCTTGGAGCGAAGCGAAAAATAATTTGCGAAGCAAATAATGACCGAAGGGAATGTTCATTTCGAATGTCGAAGTGCCAGAACGGGACGCCAGAACGGTAGATTTAAACACTAAGGCACTAAGGACAGGAAAGAAAACCCCAGAACAGGGGAACCGCAGAACAGATGAATAAGGAATATCGAATGTCGAAGTGCCAGAACGGTACGCCAGAACGATACGCCAGAACGGCAGATTTAAACACTAAGGCACTAAGGACAGGAAAGAAAACCCCAAAACGGTATTTTTATACTCGCGCAAAGGCGCCAAGACACAAAAAAAAACCAGAACGGTATATTTTAACGCAGAGCCGCGGAGGACGCGGAGGCTCGCAAAGGGTGTTTTTGCGGACAAAAAAATATTCTTTCTGTTATTTTGTCTAAAAAACGTCTAGATCTTCGTGACTTTACCGACGCGACGGTTTAAATTAGTACCTTATGAATGAATAAAGTGTTCACAATTTTATGGTGGGCTGTGTGCAATTTTGAGGGCAACGGTCCTCGCCACGAAAGTCACCCGATGTTCGTTAACTGAAAAGGAGAAAATAATGGTGCGATTAATCATTTGTTTATTTGTGGCATGCTTGGTTTGTTCATGTAGCTCATTATCGACTGATATGCAGGAAAATCAACCACAGAGGAAAAACCCGATTAAATATGATCGGGATTGTCGAGTATTTATGATTCAGCTTAATCATCTGAAACCTGGGATGTCTTTGGATGAAATGAGCAAGTTGTTCTCGGATAGGTCTTGGGTTGATCAATCACTTTTTCAATCTATAGGTTTTCAGTCTGGTAAATGGTTTATTTATTGCGAACCGAACACATCCATTTTTCGGATTTACCCATTCATCAAAGAGTACAAGGAAGAAGAGATTGCAACATATTGGGTTTTTGTCATAAAGGTAGATCAACAGAAAATGGCTTTAAAACGCCTTAAGGATTTTTTGAGGTCTGGTGGAGGAGAGGAGATCAGAATATTAGAGTATTCGATCAGAGGAAATAATCGATTGCAATCGTACAGAAGAATCAGTGATTAGTACGATTTTGAATGCCTTGTTTTGATATTAAAATGTAGCTGGGAGTATAAAATGATTTTAATTCGGAGTTGTTGGTATTTGTGCGTGTTGTTTTTTGTCATGCTTGTTGTTAGCTCATCTATTACGGTTCATCCTGATAATGAAAGGGGGATGGGAATATCGATGTTGATGTTGCTTATTTCTGGTGTTGTTTCTGGGGGGGGCGCTATCTTGCTTTATCGAATGTTTCAAAAAAATCCGGATGGGATCCTTTTTAAATCAAAAATTGCTGTGAGAAGTGTTGTTGGAATTGCTGTTGTTTTAACTCTTTTTTTTGTTTTTGGTGTTGTTGGGTAGCGTGAGTAGCTTGGGTTGTGTTGAGTTGATCGGGTGTTTTTGGGGCGTGCTTTTTGAGTGGATGAAAAAAGGGTGGTTATTAAAAAATGACAAAAGAGGTTGTGTTTTTCTGCGGTAGAAATCATATTTTCGCACCTTCTAAACAACGGGAGTTTTTATGAGCGAAATTTATAATCAAAATTGGAACCGTGAACGAGCACGGGCAGGGATGAGATGGTTTGGGCCATCGGATTGTGTGACGATTAAAAATATTCGGCAAACTCCTGGTGTGACGAATATTATTTCGGCGCTACATCATATTCCAACGGGTCAGGTTTGGACGGAAGAGGAGATTGCAAAGCGTAAAATTGAGGTTGAGTTTTTGCCTTCGTCTGATGTGCCGGAGGAGTTGAGTGGATATGCTTTGTATCAATGGCATGAGGTTCACGCTGAACGTACGGGGTTGGTTTGGGATGTTGCCGAGAGCTTGGTTTTTACTGAGGATATAAAAAATGGGAGTCCAAAGCGGGACGCTCATATTGAGAATTATAAGCAGAGTCTTCGTAATTTGGGTCGGTTTGGCGTAACAACGGTGGTTGGTAATTTTATGTTGGTGGCGGATTGGACTCGGACTCGGGTAACAACGCTTTCGGATGGTTCGAAGACGCTTAAGTATATTCACGCAGCTTTTGCGGCGTTCGATATTTATTTGTTGAAGCGGCACGATTCGGTGCAGGCTTATATTGATGATGGCTCTTTTTCTGAGGAAGAGGTGGCGGAAGCAAAGAGGTATTGGGAAACGTATTTGGAAAAGAATCCGCAACAGCAGCAGGAGTTGATTGATATGATTACTGCGGGCTTGGCGGGTGCGCAGGAGGGTTTTTCGCTGGAAGATTTTCGGGTGGCGGTTTCTAAATATGCGGGGATGTCGGTTGAAACGCTTAAGGAGCATATTGCCTATTTTTTGGATGCGGTAATTCCGGTTGCCGAGGCGTCGGGTATTCGCTTGTGTTGTCATGCTGATGATCCTGCTTTTACGCCTTTTCTTGGAACGCCTCGGATTGTGGGTTGTGCAAATGGATATAAGTTTTTGCTCGATCATGGTTGCGGAGTAAATATGTGTATTGGATCGCTTATGGCGAATGAGACGAATCGCGATATTACAGCGGTTATCCGCGATATTGCGGCGTATGGTCAGACGAAGGGGATGTCGATTGAACAAATTTTTCCGCATATTCATTTGCGCCCTATTGAAACCGATGGGAAGAATTTTCGGGAGGGCCATCATGCGGAGCATCGCGAGGAGCTTGCAAAAGTGGTGCATACGTTGGTTGATTTGGGTTGGCAAGGGGTTTATCGACCGGATCATGCGCCGACTTCGGAGCATGGTTTTGGTAAGCCGGGGTACGATGTGATTGGTCGAGGATATGGAGCACAGCTTTTGCTTGGGTTGTTTGAAATGGCGGAAATCATTAAGGCAACTCGGAGTGCATCGGTTGATGCGGTTATTGCCGCTTGTCATGGTGAAACGGCGTTGCGGGAAGAGGCGATTCGGGCTGCTCGAAATGCGGAAGCTGAAACAATTAATCGAAAGATTGCTTTTATTAAAGTTCCGTTTGCGTACAACCACCAAGGTATTGATCGGTTGCAGTAGACCGTTGGTTTTGATTAGTCTGAAAGCTGAAGGCGCGTTGCAATTTTTTGGTATTCGTCTTGATGTTGAGCGATGATGGCGCGGCTTTTGTGGAGGAGATCGTCGAGGTCGGTGAGTTCGCGGCGGTACCAATATTTTAAGCCGTCTAAATCGAGGACATTGATGGATGGGGAGAGGGTGTCGAGTTTGGGATCAATGTTTCGTGGCATTCCTAAATCGACGATTGTGACGGGGGATTCTTGATTTAGAAAGGGGGCGTGGGCACGGTGGAGGAGATGTCCGGGGGAGTCGGTGGCACTGATGATTACGTCGGCTTCGTGAAGGTTTTCTCGGAGCGAGTTAAAGGTGCCGGTTTGAATCTTTTTTTGTGGATCGGTTGGAAGGGTTGGGGGCTGAATGTGGTAACACCAGATGATTTTTTTTGCGAGGGGGAGGCTCTGTTGAACAATGGCGTGCCCGATGGTTCCTGCGCCAAGAACCATAAGGGTTGCTTTGGTTAAGTCGGGATGTGTTGCTTGGAGGTAGCGCAGTGCGAGCTCTTCGATTTCGTAGTGTTTAAGCAAAGGTTCAATTCTGTTTTTTATGGCTTTTGATACGTGCAGTGCGGCGGAGATCCAACTTTGTAGAAGGCTGTTAGCCCATTCTCGTTTTTGAGCGATTTCGAGGGCGGATTTGATCTGTGCGGTGATGTGGTTTTCGCCGGGCGTTTGGGAGCGCATTCCTGCGGTGACGAGGCAGAGGTGTTCGAAGGCTTTTTTGCCTCGTTTTAGGTAAAACTTATTTTCTTTAAGGGCGGTGAATCCAAGAATGTGGCGTAAGATTCCGTTGTGAGCGGTGGCTTCTGAGACGACTGCAATGACTTCGACTCGGTTACAGGTGTTGAGAATCATAAATTCATGAATGCCCCAAAGTTGCATAATCATAAACCCTGCTCGTTCGAAGCGGTGCCCGGTAAGGTGAAAGGGTTCGCGCTCTTCGACGCTGAGGTGGTGATGATCGGTTCCTACTACAATTAAGGTGGCGGATTCGATCATGCTTAAATGGCGGGCCAAACTGTTTTTTACCATTTTTGAAAGTTGGGTTTCGTTGTTGTTTGCGGAAACGGAAAGGGTGAGGGGGGGGTGGCGTAGAATGGAGGGGAGGGTAAAGTCGCTCTGAGCCCAGTTGCCATCCACGCAACTACATAAAACATGGTTTTCTCGACAAAGTGCTAAGATTTCTCGATTTGTTTTTCGGTTTCCTGTGGCGGCAAAGACGAGCACTTTTTCTTTGATGTCGGCAGGTTTTAAGGGTCGTTTTTTTATTTGAATACGCGCTTCGTTTTTGAGTTGCAGAAGCGCTGCATCTAGCTTTGGAGCAACCAGTAAAACAGTAGCTTTGGCTTCAAGAAGCAGATGGGTTTTTTTTAAGGCGGTTTTCCCCCCGCCGACGACGAGGCAGGGGCGCTCTTCTAAAAAAAGGTGAACGGGCATTCCGCTGGTTTTCATTTTTACGAATTCTCGTTAGAGGTGTTGTTGGAATCTGACCCTTTTGGCGCTCTTCTTTTTAGCGAAATGGCTGTAATAGAAAGAAGCGTGAGCAGAGCGGAAATGGCATGAATGCCTACCGCAATATGTTGCCCTGTTGTGTTTAAAATGGGGAACATGGCCATTAAGATGCTTCCAATGAGTAGTATTCCTGAACCAATTAAAATCCAGAACCAAATGTTGTTTTCAGATTTGGCGTGAACAAATCCCCACAGAAGTAGGGCGGCGGCATATAGAAGACCAAATCCAACATGCAACAGCAACGGGAAGCCACTAAGCGATGAACCCGATATATGTGAAAAAACAAATCCCAGAAGGGCTTGAATTATAAGTAGTACAAGCAAGATCTTAAAACTTTTTGCACTAAACGGGTGTTTTTTCTCTGCATCAGGAATGCGCTTTAGCAGGGATGAAAATCCGATTGCGAAGAGCAATATAAGAAGAGCGAGGGCGAGCAGAATGAAGAGCACTTTAACCAGCGGTCTTACTGTAAAACTAAGACCAAAGAGGGTGTGAAAGGTGCTGTTTAGCTTTTCGTATTTGTGCATCGGAATGGCAGGAATGCGCTCGGTTAAAAGAGGACTTGTGGCGGTCACGCTACTAAATAAAAATGGGGCATTTGCGGCGTGACAATCTTCGCACCCTTTAGCACCTAAAGATTGAACGGCGGGACGAACGGTGTGTGCAAAAGGCCAAGAAATGGGCGCTGCGGCAGCATCTTCAACATCGACTAATTGACCGTTCGCATCAATCGTAAATTTTCGACCGGCAGCAATATAGGATGTTCCCGTGCCGAGTTTTTTGAGCATTCGAACAAGTTGATCTTCGTTTAGCGTTTTTTTGCTCCCAACCAAGTCGGTGACCGCTTTTTCAACAAAAGGAGAGACCAACGATTTTCCATCTGCGGTGTACCAGCCCGTTTTTAGAGATGAATGGGTGGTTGAAAGATAGCCTTCTCCGTCTAGAGCAAACTGCTTTCCATCTTTGACCATTATAATTTTAGCAGGTTGAAATGCTTCAAGAAGTGCAATAATTTGGTCTTCAATTTCAATATCAAACTCATTGGTATTTACATTAAAATCAGGAACAATAGAAACTCGATTTGATGGGGTTATCCAGAGCCAAGAGTCGGGAGTTTCGATCTTTCCAACCCGATCGAGCCCGCCATCTACATTTTTTTTGTACAGCGTCCCTTTGGCAACATACGCAGGTTCACCTAGAGCATCATCGATTGATGCAAAGGTGTTTAAGATTTCTGCCACTTGCTCTGGCGTGTCGAGAATGCCCGCAGCCGCCTTTTTTAGTTGCTCTTCAGGAATTGGTTTCCCTGATTTGTCGGCCCAATATGCGGGCCACATCATACGCATGGGGACAATTTTTCCTTCAGAATCACGAACCATTACGGGCTCAACAATAAATGGCGAATCGGTAAACCACTGCGCTCGACCATGAACACCTAAGCGGTTTGCTCGAGAGGTGCGAATGGAATGAGGGGTTGCCTTGGGCATTAAACCACTATGACACGCCGTACAACTCATTTTTTTAAAATGTACCGGCGGAATACCTTTGTGCCCCGCAATTGGAGCACCTAATCGCCCCGGCGTTCTTCCTGAAGCAAGATGACAATCGGCACATTGTAGCGTGTCAAATGGGCGTTCCATTTGGTGGTCTTCTCCATTGCGATGACAATCCACACATTTTAACCCCGCCGCCGCATGCACATCCGTAGGTAAAAGATGCCGTTCCACCCCAACAGGAGCAGCGGAATGACACTGTAAACAGCTTGAATCTTTTGGTTTGCCAATATTTAACCACGCTCGACCTTTAGAATCAAATTGGGTTAAATCGTATTGCACCGAAGGAGGAACAGCAAAAATATGATCATCAGGATTTTCCCCCATATACAAATTCCAAATGTCAGGCAACCGAGATGCCATTCCAGGCACCTCACCAATTCCAGATGAAGCCGTTGCCGCCCAACGAAAATTTTCGCGGGCAATCTGTTTAACCCACTCGGTGTGATCTTGCTTAAAGGATTGATTATGACAGGCAAAACAGTTTATTTCTGCTCCACCCGAAACCACCCAGCGCGCTTTTGAATCTGCAAATTTGTTGGTGGGATTCATCCGCCCTCCCCCAAGAAGATTACGCCCAAACCGTTTGGAAAACGCCCAATCCGAAAGCCCAACTAAAGACTCGGGAAACTGCGTTCCCATTCGCTCATTCACCAGAATCCACGGTTCCGTGGAATGTTTTGCCGTAGGTCTGCCCGAAAAGTGAAATCCACCGTGAATTTTTTCGTAATCGTGACACGCCCCGCAAGTGTTTTTTGTCGAAATCGGCATAGCATTCGGCAAGACCGGTCGAATTTTTTGACCATCTTCATCCACCAAAGGAATACGATGAACAGGAGCAGGCTGACTGCCATCAAATTGATGAGCTCCAGCCAAAAAAGCAAAACGTAGTACTAAGAAGAAAATCCATTTTTTCATACGTGAAAGTCCGATTTCTGGAATTTAATTTTTTTCTCGGAAGCCACAGCACGATTTACCGCAAGAACCGCAACGGCTGTCTCATATCCTTTTTCTGGCGGGCAATTCAGCGGAGTGCCATATCGAATTGCATTAAAAAAGTTTTCAAGATGAGGTTGATGTGCCGGTTTTGCAAGATCAATAGGGAGCAACCATTTACCCGCCTCCGCACTCGCACGACTATCCACCGAAATATCTTTAGTCGTTGATTTCTTGATCGAACTCGACGGTTTCTTTAATAACCCTTCAGCTACATATGGATCCCAATCAGGTGCATGAGCTTCGTGCAAAACAGAATTGCCTCGCTGCGGAATTTCTGCAATTTCAATGGTTCCATTTACACCCCGAAACGCCTCCGAAAATCCGCGATGGCTTGTCGTTGTGAGTGTTTCATAAAAAGCACGTGCCATTCCTTCTGGAGTCTTATATTCATAAATACACAGCACATTATCATACCACTCGTGTTGTTTATAAAAATCTACGCCACCCGATGCAATCACCGAACTCGGATTCACCCCCCAAACCCACTCAAACAAATCAATTTGATGCGAACCCAAGTCCACAATCGGACCGCCACCATATTTTTTATACCAGCGCCAGTTTCTAAACTCAGTCATAGAGTTGTATCCATATTTATCCAATGTAGCCGCCGAAAGCTCATACTTCTTGGGCCATCCAAGATCTTTCACTTTTGCTCGATTCCACTGCGCTGTTGCATGTGTTACACGTCCCAAAAGATGAATCTCATGAATCAGCTTTTCAATAGCATGAATGTACCGTGGATTAGACCGTCGCTGATGACCAATCTGAACAATCCGACCCGTCTCTCGAGCCGTCCGAACAATCGACGCCGCTTTTTCAAGCGAGTTCGACATCTCTTTTTCACAATAAACATGCAGTCCTTTTTTCATGCAAGCATTTGCATGTTCAGCGTGCATCCAATCAGGGGTTGCCACAATCACCGCATCCAAATCTTTTTCGCTATCAAGCATTTCTCGATAGTCCTCATACACATTTACAATCTGCCCTCGATTCCGAAGAATTCCCTTTGCATAATGTTGCGAATATCCATAAATATCACAAATCGCCTTAAATCGAATCCCAGGAATCCGCAACGAAGCACCAATTAAAATACGCCCCTCTTCGCCCGTACCAATCACCGCCACATTCAACTGATCTGGATTTTTTTTATCCGCCAAAATTGCATTTTGAACCGCCTGCGCCTTCAACGAGGCTAACAATGTACCCGACAATGCGGCCGACTGAATAAACTGATTTCGTGTAATTTTCATAACGTCTCACTTCTATTTCTTTTCAACCCTCTGCATCCATCGGGTGAATCATTCATCTGCTGTTCGATTTCAAACACAACACTTTTTCAAAAGAAAACCGCTGTTTATGTAAATATAACCCTCTTCCGAATACGAGATATAAATCAAAAAAACATCCCCTTTATTCATAGAGGTAGAGTGTAAAGCAAAGTGTCCGCAATTGAAAAAGAAAATGTCTCATGTTAAAATGAACCTTTCTTCATTAACCACAAAAAACAAAGGAGCATAAACATGAGACAAAATGAAAGTAACAAACAAAATCGAGAAAACAAGCATTTCAGTAGAGAAGAACGTATACAAATAATAGTGGATTAGTTAGCAAGTTTTATTTTAAATTTGTTGTCTTTAGAAACGAAAAGTTCTCGAGCTCTTTTTTTAGAATTTTTTAAGGAAATTTTCGAAACCGTCCGAATGGCACGAAGAGTGTCTGTTAGTTCTTTATATTTTTCAGGATCAATAATGATTTTCGCATTTTGAGAGAAAAACATATTTTGATCGACCGTGAGAACCAGCTGATTTTTGGCCGTCATAAATTGATCATTAATAGTGAGATTAATATGTTGTGCTTTAAGATCGGAGACAAGTTTTGTTGCAAGCTTAACAGGAACAGCGTGATCTTTTTTTAGCTCTAGTTCTCGCTCAGGAGGGGGAGTGGCACACGAAGTAAGTAATGCTACGATCATACTGCTAATTAATAGATTTCTTTTCATTGCAAACCTTCCTTTTTTTAATTCGCAATGAGATATATCTGATCTTGAGTGCTATTTCGATATTTTTCTGATTCTTTCTTTTCTCTAAATAAGACGAGTGAATGGGACTAACAATCCTGTCAAATATTTTTATTTTATCTTGCCTGTCCCTTTATTTCTCTATCTAGTATTTCTCTATCTAGAGTCAAGAAAAATTCAATTTGCTTAGGTCTGTCCCTAGATATTTTAACTTTTTCTTGACCGACGGTATGGAAGAACAAACTCAGATTAAATTCACAGAAATCGACTCCTATTAAAGGGATATAAGGATTATTATAGCTCTCCCTTTTAGATTTGCTCCTTAGTAAAATATGAATTTAGACTTCAGGAATAGTTTTGACATTTTTTTTTAATCAGCTAAATTTAAAGTTTATTTTATTGGTAGAATTTTAATTTGGTGAATAAAGAATGAACAAATATGTTTTAGTCGGTTTTTTGATTTGTGCGTCAGTTGGGTTTGCTGAAGTGGTGACGTTAAAAGGGGGCGGGCGCGTGGAAGCTCCTTTACTGAAGGAAGTTGACGATGCTGTGGTGCTGGATTTAGGGTATGATGTGTTGCGAATTCCGCGGGATAAAGTGCTCCGGATGGATAAGGATAAGGCGGCATTGACATCGGAATCGGATCTGGTTGATACAAATCGTCTGTACACCATTGCGGTTCCAAAACGAATTACCACATCGGAGGCTGTTAAAAAATATGCGCCGGCGGTGGTGTTGGTTAAAACACCGAGTGGTTTGGGTTCTGGATTTATCGTGAATAAGAAGGGATACTTAATGACGAATTTCCACGTCATTGCTGGTGAAAAACATATTACGGTTACGCAATTTTTATTGGATGGAAAGGTGTTGCGGCGTGTACTACATAAAAAGGTGGAAATTGTGGCAGTGGCTCCTTTTCATGATTTGTGCGTGTTGCGCATTAAGGATTTTGATGGGAAAGTGGATCCCGTTGTATTTGCGCCGAAAGAGAATCTAACGATTGGAGAAACGGTTTTTGCAATTGGAAATCCGCTGGGTCTTGAACGAACGGTGACGGAAGGGGTGTTGAGTCAAACGCATCGAAATTTTGGTGGAATTTTATATTTACAAGTCGATGCTCCGGTTAATCCAGGGAACTCGGGTGGCCCACTGTTTAATGCGCGGGGTCAGGTGATTGGGGTTATTAATATGAGTGCGCGCCGAATGGAAGGGCTTAATTTTGCCATTCCTGCTCGAATCGCAAAATATATTTTGGATCATATTGATGCGTTTGCTTATGACGAGAGTAATCCAGAGTCGGGCTTGGTTTATCCCGATGCGCCTCGTAAACCAACTAAGTTTTTGAATGAGTTAAAGAAAGAGAAAAAACAAAAAAAATGAGCTTTAATCGGTCATCCTTTTCCCAGAGATCTCTACTGGTTTGGGCACTCTTTTTTGGAGTGTTTAACGCATCGGCGATGATGCGTAAAGAGCTTGTGCAGGAAAATACCGTCTTGACTCTTCGAACAGCGCATTTTTCGGTTATTCGTAATCAGTTAAAAAAGATACATAGCACTTTAATCGAGCAGAAGCAGTACAGAGGATTTGAAGGGCCTTTTTTGGAAAAGATGAAGACCAATGCGAAAAGGGGTTCTTTTGCAATAGAATTTTATCTGACGGGTAGTCTTTTTTCTGTTTTAGATGGCGAGGTTATTTATGGCTTTCACGAGGATTCTACATTGTATTTTTCGGCAGAGATTACGCCAAAGAAATATCAAAAGATTTTACAACGAGAAGAGTGGTTTCAAAATACTCTTGATCTTCCTTTAGCGGTTGTTAAATCGAATTTTCAAGGGGTTGAAATATCTCAAATTATTGTGAGTCGGAAGGATAAAAAAGATGAAATTTATTGGCAAGCATTTGTGAACAACACCTTTTTGTTTGCGCAAAAACGTGGCTGGATTGAACAATCGATTGTTCGATTAAAGAAAGCGACTCTTACTCCGTCGTTCCCAAATTCAAATCAGGGATTATTTGCAGAGATTTATTTGCCGTACATATCTAGAGATCAAAAAACCTTTGAAAAAGTACAAAAGATACTGGGCGGGGATTTATACGCTTTTGCTTTGGTTCCTGCAGATGATGGTCTGATTTTCAGTGGGTTCTTACGAATGAACTCGCAGAAGAAGGGCGTTTTTTCGTTGTTCCGTTCAGATTCAAAAGGATTGACGAATCGGCCCTCTTTTCAAAAAGGGCTTCAATCCTTTTTGGTGGCGGATTTAGATTTAGTCTCTTTTTGGAAAGAGTTACCCGAATGGCTAAGCGTTATTTCCATGAAAAAATTGATCTGGATTTTATCTCTAGATCAATCCTTAAAAAAATCGTTTGGGTTGTCTTTAGAGGACGATATTTTTCGTGCAACGGGAGGTCGTTTTTCATCGGCAACCTATTTACAGGGGACAAATCATATTTCTTTACGCTCGTTGTCGTTACGAGATGAAGAGCGCTTTACTCATTCGTTTGCTACCATTCGGAACATTCCTACTCTTGCTTCGGTTTTCCACACCCCATTTTCGTTTCGATCGCATCCAATGTATTCCATTGGTAAATCGGAAGATGCAGATCCTATTCTGCTTTGCATTGCAAATAACACTTTTTTTCTAGGTGTCTCTTCGTTAATCAAAGCAGCGATTGTGCGAAATGAAGATCCTAACAACGTTATGGATTCAAAGGATCCGTTACAGCAAGAGGCTGAGAAGCTAATGCTTCCAAACGCCTTTTTGTACGGGGCAAGAAGAACAGGATCAATAAAGAGTTTTTTTAAGGCGACTATAAGTGATCATAGTTTTTCTTTTCGACTTTCTAATAATGAAGAAAAGGAAGACGAGCATCTTGAAGAAGGAGAAATTTCTTTAGATTATCTCTCTTCTTTTCTAGGAAAAATCTACTATTCTGTAGCCTTTAGCCCTAAAGGATTACATCATCAAATTATTTTTAAACCAAAGAAAAAGGAGCAGTATGAAAAATAAAATAAGAAAACGTATCTTGTTACTCGTATTAGCGGGTCTTCCGCTATTTGCAAATGCATTTGAGCGGAAAGATTTACTTCCGAATAATGTCGAATTTAAATTCCAAATTAACAGTCTATCCGCCGTTCGAAATGGGATTGAAAAATCTCCTTTTGGTCGACTCTGGAACGACACAAAGTTTCGTGATTTTTTGGGCTGTTCCTCTGATATAACAATCTGGGACGTTCTTATGGAGGATGAAGAAGAGAGTCTTCGCCCTTTAATGAAAGAAGCATTTGGCCTTTTTTCTGGAGAAATTATTTTTGGCGTAAACCCCGACACCGAAGAACATTGTGCACTTATCGGCATTACAGAAAAAAAATACAAACGCTTTTTGGTTCTAAATGAAAAAATTCTAAAAGCGCAAAAAACGCCAGGAACTATTGTAAAAAGTACCTTTCAAGGCATCGAGATCCTTAAAGTTATCGAAAACAACGAAGACCCCGCCTTCCTTGCGTGGGTAAACGGGTCGTGCATTACCTCTCCCAAAAAAGAGTGGGTTGAAAAAACAATCATGAAACTAAAAAAAGAAGCCGCCAAAGAACCTAAAGCCAATGCTAAAATCGTGC
>Ga0256827_10000571_pt1 | contig 22975 bp, 23 predicted proteins | sample CV84metaG_FD_185977 | JGI IMG/M metagenome (GOLD analysis project Ga0256827, IMG submission 185977) | Hydrothermal vent microbial communities from East Pacific Rise, Pacific Ocean - CV84 | ecosystem: Environmental > Aquatic > Marine > Hydrothermal vents | place: Pacific Ocean: East Pacific Rise... | reverse complement strand
AATCGATTTTTTAGAGGAGTTGGCACGACTAGCAAAACCTCAGGCGATCAAAGAGCTAGATGAGCTTAAAGCCTTCGCTCTAAAAGTAGACAATATAGGTGAGCTACAGCCATTTGATATAGCTTACTATAGTGAAAAGCTAAAAAAAGAGAAGTTCGAGTTTGATGAGAATATGACAAAACCATACTTTGAGAAAAATAGAGTTTTAGATGGTCTACTCGATGTGGTCTCTGGACTCTTTAATATGGAATTCAAATCAGCTGATACCCCTACATGGCATACTCTTGCAAAACCTTTTGATATATACAGAGATGGTCAACTCTCAGGACGAATCTATTTTGACCTAGAGGCAAGAAAAGAGAAGAGGGGTGGTGCATGGATGCACAATTGGCAGACTCACTTCATAGATAGCAAAGGTCAAAAAAACCTACCTGTAGTATTCATCGTCTGCAACTTCCCAGCCTCTACTGAGGAGAACCCTAGCTTACTAAGACACGATGATGTCGTGACACTCTTTCATGAGATGGGACATGGTATCCACCATCTATTCTCGCAGTGTCAACAACATGCAGTCTCTGGTGTCAATGGTACAGCGTGGGATGTGGTAGAGTTCCCTTCTCAATTCTTGGAAAACTTCGCCTATGAGAAAGAGATACTCAAAAAGTTTGCTTTTCATTATGAGAGTGGTGAACCTATGAGTGAACTCCTATTAAATAAGATCAAAGAGACCAAAAACTTCCAATCAGCACTAGGAATCCTGCGTCAGGTAGAGTTCTCGCTATTTGATATAAAACTCCACCAAAAGCTACACCAAGGAGATGAGGTTCAAGCTCTACTAGATAGCATCAGAGAGACCACAGCTTTGATGAAAGTTCCATCTTATAATAAGTTTCAAAATGGTTTTGGACATATCTTTGCAGGTGGATATTCAGCAGGGTACTATAGCTACAAGTGGGCAGAGGTGCTAAGTGCAGATGCCTTTTTTGAGTGTATCGATGAGGATGGTAGTTTCAACCAAGATAAAGCAGATGGTTACTACAAGCATATTTTGAGTAGAGGAAGCTCAGAGGATATGAGTTCACTCTATAAGCAGTGGTTAGGACGAGACGCTGATCCTAAGAGTCTATTGAAGCTTTATGGGATTTTGTCGTAGTAATATGGGGGAGTATATTCCCCTATTTTTTCTATCTTAGACTCTCTTCATACATTTTTACTACTTTGTTCATACTATGAAGTAGAGGCATATTGATCTCAATTGCTTTTTTTAGTCCACTCTCTGAGACATCAGCGTTGGCAATGATCTGTCTGTATTCACTCCAAAGATTTTGAACCTCGGTTAGTTGATCGAGTATATTTTTATCTTTTGTTCCTAATAATCCTAGATCAGCATCTCCTTCGATGAGTGCTTTGAGTGTTTCTTCAAATAGATTACCAGTTTTTTGGAGGTTTTTGGTGTAGGTTTTGGTATCAACTAAATTAGCAATTTGTAGTAACTCTTCAGTCATCTTTTGGCTAATTATATCTTGCTTTACTTTGGATGCTTTTTGTCCTGCTTCGGAGAGGTCTGTGTTGGCAATAACATTTTGATACTCTGTCCATAGGTTCTGTACAGTTACTAATCTTTTTGATATATTTGGATCTTGCATCGCCTCTTTGTTATTTGTCATTAGATCGGTGAGTGTATCTTTAAATAGTTCACCTGTACTCTTTAGACTCTCTTCATTGGCTGATGATTTGAGACTGTTGGCGATAAGTAGTAGCTCTTTGGTCATCTTTTGGGTTAGCATTCTCTGTCTACCTGCTAAGTTGATAGTTTGTGCCATCTGTGGGTCTATCTCTGCTCCTGCACTCTCTTCGTACATCCCTACAACGATATTCATATTTTTAAGAAGAGGAAGATTCTCTTTGTCTATCGCTTCTAATGTGGCTTTTTCTATCTGACCCATAGCTATTTTTTCTATATGGGACTTAAAAGATCTCCATAATTTGGATACTTTGTCTATCTGTCGGATGATCTCTTTTTCTTCTGTTTTTGGAAGATTTAGACTCTGATCTCCATCTCTAAGTCCTATTAGTGTTTTGTCAAAGAGAGCTATTGTCTCTTTTAGGCTTTTTTTATTTTTTTCTGTGTTGATGTTTTTTGCTATAAGAAGAGCCTCTTTACTCATCTTTTGAGTTAGCATACGCTGTTTTCCTGCAAGATTTATTACAGTACCCATCTGATGTTTTTTGTTGATTCTTATCTCATTTGCTTCTATTACGGTGGATAAGAAAACTCCTATTGCTATACCGATTGCGATAATGGAAAATATTTTTTTCATCTCTATGCCTCTATTTTTGTATAGTTTAAATAATATCATTTATATAAAAGTAATATTACAAAAATAGAGTAAATAAAAATAAAAAGTTATTTTAATGTATAGAAAAGTTACAAGAAAATAATAAATAAATTTAAATTTATATTTTAAATTTTAATTAAACATTGAATCTGAAGTGCATTACATCGCCATTTTGGACTATATACTCTTTGCCCTCTAAACGGTTTTTTCCTGCCTCTTTTGCTCCATTGTCTCCACCAAACTCTATAAAGTCACTATAAGAGATAACCTCAGCACGGATAAACCCTTTTTCAAAATCGTTGTGAATTACTGCGGCCGCCTTTGGTGCGGTGGTATTTTGTCTGATTGTCCATGCTCTGACCTCTTTGACTCCTGCTGTGAAGTAGCTCATTAGACCTAGTTTGTCAAATCCTTTGTGTATGATCTGCTCTAGTCCACTCTCTGTGACACCTAGATCTTCGAGCATTTCATCTCTCTCATCATCATCAAAATCAACCATATCCTCTTCCACTTTGGCACAGAGTTTGATCACTTCATAGTTTCTCTCTTTTGCATAGGCTTTGAGTGTTTTGACAAACTCATTGTCTTCTGATAATCCATCTTCATCTACATTTGCTCCGTACATGATCTCTTTAGAAGTTAGTAGACGGAGATCTTTGTTTATCTCTAAGAAAGCATCATCTTCTATATCAGCAAAGGTAGATACGGGGTTATTATCTGCTATATGCTCTAGTAGTGCTTCTGCAATAGCAAGTTGTGCTTTGGCTGTTTTGTCATTGCCTCTTGCTTTTTTACTTAGTAGGGTTACTCTCTTCTCTACTGCATCAAGATCAGCAAATAGAAGCTCCTGTTCTATGATCTCTACATCTCTGAGTGGATCGATAGAACCCTCTGTGTGGACGATATTATCATCTTCGAAACATCTTACGATATGCAAGATAACTTCTGTCTCACGGATATTACTCAAAAATTTATTTCCAAGCCCTTCACCCTTACTCGCTCCCTTGACTAGCCCTGCAATATCAACAAAATCTAGTGTTGAGTATTGGATCTTCTCAGGATTGACTATCTTTGCCAACTCCTCTAATCTACTATCAGGTACAGGTACAACTGCTTTGTTTGGTTCTATTGTACAGAAAGGGTAGTTTGCACTCTCTGCATTTTGTGCTTTTGTGAGGGCGTTGAATGTGGTGGATTTACCTACATTTGGTAATCCTACTAGTCCGATGCTTAATCCCATATGGTATGTTCCTTGTCTAAAATAATTGTGTGATTTTATCTAATTATTTGTGAATTATTCTTATCTTAGCTTACTCACCCCTAAAAAAGTAAAAAGAGATAGAGTCGAGATGAGAATAATAGATGCCCCCGAGGCTATATCATACTGGTATGAAACCCATAATCCTATTAGTGTAAATATCGAAGAGAAGAGTCCTGATAGCATCATCATGATATATAGTGTATTGGAGACTCTCTCTGCAATATATACAGGTATAGTTAGTAGGGCAATTACTAAAATTAGACCTACTACTTTGATAGCAACTACAACAGTTAGTGCAGATAGGACGAGTATAAGTGTATAGAAAAAAGGTACATTGATACCTCTTAGCTGGGCATATTCACTATCATAAGATACTGCAAGAATATCTCTATACCAAAAGGTGACAATAAAGATAATAGCCACTAAAAGTCCACCCATAAAGTAGAGGTCATTTTGACTCACTGCTAGTATAGAGCCAAATAGATATGACATAAAATCAACAGTGTAGCCCTCTGTAAGGTCTATAAATATCACACCTACAGCCATTCCTACAGCCCACATAAGACCTATGAAGGTATCCATCCGTTCACGATGCTTTAGAGTTATGATAGAGATAATGAGTGCAGATAGTACTGCAAAGATGGAAGCACCCAAAAAGATAGGAAGTCCAAAAAAAACAGCCATTCCTATTCCTCCATATGCTGTGTGTGCTATTCCTCCTGCCAAAAAGACCATACGATTGACAACGATGAGTGAACCGATGATACCTGATGCTATAGAGACAAGAATCCCTGCTAAAATAGCATGTTGTATAAAGTCAAAAGAGAGTGCTTCTATCATGATACCCTCTCTTTTGATTTATGAAAAAACTCAACTTCACAAAAGTGATTGCAGAGATGGTGAGGTCTTTCGTTATTACTATTATTATTGTTGTTGGTTATGTCGTGATATGTGAGTGTTTTGTTGATATGTATGACAGTTTTGGCATACTTCATAATAACAGAGATATCATGACTTACGACAATAATCGTAATCATCTTGTTAAGCTCTTTTAGTAGTTGATATATCTGCTTTTGACCATCTATATCTATACTAGAGGTAGGTTCATCTAGTATCAAAATTTGAGGATGTGCACACAATGCCCTAGCTATCATTACCCTCTGTCTTTGTCCTCCTGAGAGTGAACCTATTTTTGCATTGGAAAACTCATCCATTCCAACTTGTGCCAACGCACCCATTGCACACATTATCTCATCTTTTCCATAGCCAAATAGGGGTTGTTTTGTTCCTATATGTCCCATCAATACAACCTCTATTACCTTGATAGGAAAATCGGTATTGACATTGGTATTTTGGGGGACATAACCTATCAGAGATAGATTTTTTTTGGGTTTTTCTCCAAATGTATAGATATCTCCTTCTCTAACTGTGTTTATTCCAAGAATAAGTTTAAGTAGGGTTGATTTACCTCCACCATTAGGACCTATAATTGCCAAAAAATCTCTCTCCTCTATAGAGAGGTTAATATCTTCTAAAATTTTCTGTTTGCCATATTTGAATGATAAATTTTTGATCTCTATAATAGACATATTACTCTTTTTCATTAGCGATAGCTTTGGCTAATCTCTTGAGGTTTTCAGCCCAATTAGAAGCTAATGGAGATGCTTTTATGATAGGTATATCTAAGCTATTTGCTATAATTTTGGCTGATTTTTCAGAAAATTCAGGCTGGGTAAAAATAGCATGAACTTTCTGCTCTTTTGCCTTTTTGATGATCATCATGAGGGCTTTCATCTTTGGTGATTTGCCATCTACTTCTACGGCAAGTTCTGTGAGGTTATATCTTTTGGCAAAATATCCCCAAGAGGGGTGAAATACCATAAATGTAGAGCCTGATGGAAGCTTTTTTAGTATCTCTTTGATCTCCATATTAGTTTTATCTAGCTCTTGAAGATATGAGTTTAAGTTCTCTTTATAATATTTGCTGTTTTTGCTATCTTGTTCAATTAATATGCTACAGATATTTTTTGCCATTATTTTTACATTGATTGGATCTACCCAAACATGAGGATCTAAGCTATGTTGACCCTCTGTCTTATTTATATCTTTGGTAATATCTTTGACTATAAGTTTTCTGTTTTGAGTTTTAAATTTATCTAGCCAAACCTGTTCAAACTCTACACCGATGGCGAAATAGAGGTTTGCATTAGATATATTTTTCATCTGTGATGGTTTTGGTTCATAGGTGTGTGGAGAGTCTCCAGCTTGTACCATAAGAGAGCTACTGACTCTATCTCCTGCTATCTTTGAGATAAATTCGAGTTGAGGTTGGATAGAGACTATGATGTTTAGCTTTGCAAAAGCAGTGGTGTTCAAGGTAAGTAATATAAATAATAATTTTTTCATAGTAGAATTTTATCATAATATTGGTTATAATACATATTAAGAAAAAAAATAAGGAAAAACATGAAAAAACATCTATTGATACCAGTGGCTCTCTTGCTTTTAGGGCATTTTAGTTATGGAGCATGTTCAAACAATGGTAGATTTTGGCGACAGCAGATTGACCATAGTAGAAGTCTCGAGACTTTTTTTATGAAGAATTATGAGTGTAGAAATACTCTCTATAACTATCTCACTAATTCAGAAAAGCTCTACTATGATGTTGTACTTTATCCTAGAAATTTAAAAAAGTCTCAATATAAAAACAGATGGTTTAGTATGTCTGTCACCTCTGATAAAGAGTTTTTTAAAACTTTTTCATTTTTTAATAACTACTTTGCCAAACATAAAAATGCTCTCAACGATCAAGAGTTACGCTGTTTTCAAAAACAGAGAGGTTTCCCTTATCCCCTAAAAAAGGCGGAGCTTTTTCGTGAGATAAATAGGCAAGGATTGCAAAATGATGTGAGTTATCTATATCCCCTTATTAGATGGTCACACGATATTATGGGTCAAGATATGTCTCTGAGTAGAGAGCGAGTAGAGAAGGCGGAACAGCGATTTGGTATTCAAAGAGGTAGAGTAGGGGACAAGGAGCAACTTGCTAGATATTTGGCAGTATTTGATAGTGATTATGACTATGTAGCTAATCATATGGCTCAAAAGATGAATATCTCCTACATGGATGCGTATAAGTTGATTGTTATTTTGACTTTTATGGAGTCACGAGGAAATATTTTTGCAATCTCTAACACAGGAGCTTTTGGCCCACTACAGTTGACTATGCACTACTATATGATGTATGGAGAGCCAAACAATCCATTTAACCCAAGATCAAGTCTGATCAAGATGGCAAATAAGTTTATACACTATAATCGCTTAGGGCATGGTTTGGATGCATCTGTTGTTGCTTATAAATCAGGTAGTTTAACAAAGTGTATAAATGGAGAGGGTCGAGGTTCTGCTGATTGTAAATACTATTATACTTATAAGCGATTGATGAGTGAAATGGTAGGAAAAGAGACAAAAATCAAGGTCTCCAGATATATGACAGGCAAGGCATATTTTAGACAAAATATGAAAAATATCAAGAGGAGTCATAACAATTATGATGTTAAATTTTACGAGCCTTATCAATATGCAGTATTAAAAGGAGGAGTGTTGAATGCACAAGCTAGAATAGGTGTCTTGAAATCTGGGAAGCAGTTTAAAACACTAGGTAGAATGAAGAGAACAGATATATATGAACTTCAAGATAGGTATGGAGTCAATGAGATTGGTGTGATCTCTGACAAAAAAGTCTGTTATTGATTCGATAATTAGAGGATGGAGGGAGATTTTATCTCTCTCCTCTTAGTGCCAATATCTCAGCTTGAAGCCTATCCATCTCTAAGCGTTCTTTCTCTCTTTTTAGACTAAAAATCTCTTCCTCTCTTCGATGACCCTGTAGAGAGTAGTAGTTTGATATGAGAAAACCGAAAAAAGAGAGAATGGAGCTTATAAGTGAAGCAACAAGAATAAAGTCATCATACTTCTCTGAGACACTAGTCTCTATAGATAGAGATGGCATCTTCATCTTTTCATGTACCTGAGACCCTTTTTTGGGTTGAACTATTGGCTCTTCAATGGGTACTTCTTTTGGCTCTTGTGGATAGAACTTAAATACTAAAAAAGTACCTAGAGAGATGATAAATAGTAGAGCAAAAAAATTTTTAAAACTCATACAATTTCCTTTTTTTATTTAAATTATATCAGAAGTTTTTGATTAATCTCTTTGGCTAACATAAAATAGGCTTTTTCCATCGCTTTGATCATACTCTCTACAGATTTACCCTCTATAGGTATTTTTGTATGAAAAAGATTATTGGAGCTATTTTTTGTATGTTTATCCAAAATTTGATAATTGGCATCTAGTGAGACCTCTTTTTTATATGCTATAAAATTACTAATATTGAGAGATACTTTTTTGTCTATCTGTTTCATTGTTGACCAAGGATATGCATAGATATTAGGGTTACCCATAGATTTTTGGAGATATGATATGAGGACATTGGTAAGGTGTACATCCATAGAGTGTATCCAGTTGGCATTATCTATCTCTTGTAGATGATAAGGGCTATCTTTTTTATAGATAGGTGAATCCATAAAATAGATAGGGAGTTCTACTTTCTCAACAGCTATAAATGTCTGTTGAGATGCTCCATTAGGAGAGACATTAGAAGTATCTCCAATGGTATAGAGCTGTTTTGATCCACAACCTGTTAAAAATAGTGTTATTAATAGTATCCAAAGTATTTTTAGTCTCATTATTCATCTCCTATGACAAGTGCATTTGCTTTTCTATCAAGCATTTTGTTGGTTTTATCAAATGATTTGGCTGCTTCTGTTACTGCTTTGAGAGTAACAGATAGTTGATCTGAAAATTTTGAATCACCACTGTAGTCAATTGACATCTGTTGTAGAGTCTGTAGTGAAAACTCTAACTCTCTTAGTGAGTTATTTATATTCTCTGGAAGGCTATGTAGCTCTTGATTTGATGTAAAACTATTAAGATTATCGACCGTATTATTGAAATTCGCAATAGTTTTATTAAATGTTAAAATAGTCTTATCTAGGTCTTTAAGAAGAGAATTTATCGGTTTTTTATTTTGAACTAGAATTGAGTTTGCTGAGTTGAGTAGAGGCTCTAATGGTAGGTTTTGTAGTTTGGCTAATAGTCTATCTACTTGATTCATGATACTACCCTCCTCTTTATGATTCTCTATCGTAGGAAAGATCTCGTCTCCATTGTTAGCTATTCTGATCGTATCTCTGTGACTTTTGTCAAATATCAACTCTATAAATTGTGAACCTACAACAGGCATAGAGCTAGATAGTTTTGCTCTGAGTCCCTCCCTGACGAGATTAATGATCATCCTCTCTTTTTCTGTACTGTTCATCTCTTTTGTCTGAAATGCTTCCATATGTAGAGTGGCATATATGTTACTTTTGATCCCCTTTTTATTATACTTATCTTCTATTTGAGTTATATATCCTACTTGAAAACCTTTGAACTCTACAGGAGAGCCTACTTTGAGTTTAGTCGTATCCTCTTTGAAACTTAATCTATAGACTCTATCTTCACCACCAATTCCAAGCTGTTTTGCTTTCATCTCGGCTAAGTTTTTGTATAGAGGAAAGATAGTACCTTTTTTTATACTACTGTTTCCATCTAGTGAGTTGTTGGGGGTAAAGATAGAAATACCTCCATGAACAAGCTGAGAAAAAGGAGCTATGCTTACATCGAGTCTAGCTCGTGAGAAGTCAAGATTAAATGCACTTCTAGTATAAAATTTACTTTTGTAATTTACAAATTTTGTATATTGTGCTTCTATAAAAATAGTGAAATTGACATGACTTCCATCAGGAGAGATACCTACTCTCTCCACTCTTCCCACTTTGATCATACGGTAGTAGATGTTACTTCCTTCTGATATATTATAACTTTTAGGAGCAGATAATATATAATAAGTCCCCTTTGCCTCATCATCTATATGAGGCTTTTCCAACCCTACATAGTAGTGCATGGTCTCACTCTCTTTTTTGCCATAGAGTTCGATATATGAACCAGATACAATAGTGTCTAATCCTGATATTCCATGCGATCCAACATCAGGGTGTACAATCCAAAACTTTGCTTTGTTGTTGAGATACTCTGATACCTCTCTGTTCATCCTAGCTTTGATGACAACACCCTCTCCATCACTAGAAAGTGATATATGTTTGACGATCCCAACAGTAACATCACGCATCTTTATGGGACTTTGATTCTCTACTAGCCCTGCATTGGATTTGAATGTGATCTCTATAGCAGAGCCTATTTTTATATAGTATTGATAGCCAAGCCACAGAGCAATAATCATCGCTATAAATGGGACAATCCATATTGTGGTTAGGAGTTGAACTCCTCTAGACTCTTTGACTCTTGGGGCATTATATTTTCTCATATACTCTATGTCCTTCTATTTTTTTATCAATCTTGTATCAAACGAGAGAGCTGACAACATGGTAAAAAATACCATAATAGCAAAAGCTGTTGCTCCCTCTCCTGGTACGATCTCTACAGCTGTAAAGTGAATCAATACAGAGAGTATCGCAACAACAAAAACATCTATCATAGACCATGATCCTATAGACTCTGTAATGTAAAAAAGTTTGTGTTTGTCTGCGTGGGATGATTTAACATTATACTTAGTTGAGATTAGAAGATAACCTATAAATATAAATTTTAATATAGGCACAAATACAGAAGCTAGTAGAATAATAATCGCTACAGGATAAGAACCAGCCTCCCACAACACCATGATTCCCCCTAGTATAGTATTTTCATGTACTATACCTAGCTGTTTAGTGACCAAAATAGGGTAGAGATTGGCAGGGATATAAAATATAATAGCTGTGATGAGAAATGCAATAGTTCTATTAAGACTTATATCTTTATGGGGATGAATCAACTCTTGACATCTTCGACATCTGAGTTCTCCTCCAGTATCTTCGTTGACGGCTTCACAGATATGGCAACGGATGAGCTTATCTCTGAACATTTGAGATCCCATATATATACTCATATCTTGTCCAAAGATCATTAAAACTTATCCGTTTTAGTATGAGAATATCTAAAAATAGGGTTATGATAAATGCACCAAAAGCAACCCCTAGCTCTAGTTGTGCATAGGCAAAAAGTTTTACCATAGAGACCAAAATAGAGATAAAAAATATATCAACCATACTCCAAGGAAGTAGTTTGGCTATGAGTATAAGGAGTCTCTTTACAAGGTATTTGGATTTTTTTAGTTTCATTAGAATCAAAAGTAGTATCATAGATAGAAGTATAGCTAGAGGAAATATAAAAATCAAAAAGCTCAACATCATTCCTACTATATAGTAGTTGTTTTGAAAAATAACTTCCAAAAGTGAAAATAGATCCAAGCTCTTATATATACCATTGATATTGATGGTCAAAATAGAGAATGAAAACGCTATAAAGAGTGATATTAGGGCAACTAGACTAAATGCAAGAGAGGATTCTATAATATTGGTATGGTGTCTATAGATCACAGTATTACAGAGTTTACACTCTGCTTTTGTTCCGTGATGCAGTTCTATCTTTCTGTGAAGTGTATGACACTTCTTGCATATAATGAGTTTATCTAGCTCTTTTTTATCTATTTTCTTCATTAGGAGATTATTATACTGATTCCATGCTTAAAAGGGCAACTCTTCATTCGTAACATAGGCGTTACCCAGTTGTGAGTAGTAATTTATCACACGAGAGTCAACTTTTATAACGCTATGTATATATCTTGATAGCTCTCCACGGTTAAACTCAAGTTTTAGATGTAGTGGGTTGATTGCTCGTGAGATCGCCACATAAAATTGACTAGGGGCAAAGATATTATCAACATTACAGATGAGGTTGTCTATACTCATCCCTTGGCTCTTATGTATAGTAACAGCGTAAGCTAGTTTGAGTGGAAACTGTGATAGTGTAGCTAGAGTTACCGATTTGATTTTTCCATTTTTATCACTTTTCATATCCAATAGATCAAACTCATGTCTCTCTACCCGTACAAACTCCTCTTTTTTCTCTATAACAATATACTCATCCTCTATGCTCTGGACAATACCTCTCTCTCCATTGGCATATTTACCCCACTTATTGATAGTGAAAAGAACAGGAACACCTACCTTTAAGGTTAGTTGCTCCTCTATAGGTAGGACTTTTTTCCATGTGGCTAGTCGTTTTTCATGTACCTCTCCATGATGCTCTGTTAGGGAGGCAAAAAGTAGATGCTCATCGGCATCTACAGCATCTAGTTTGACTCGATTTGTCCTATTGACCTCTGCATTTCTTCCAAATAGATATGTTGGGTTCTTCTCTTCTATATGGTTATTTAGCAGTCTCATCATATAGTTGTTGACCTCCTGATCACACTCTCCCACACGCACTTTATGTAGTATATGTGTAAACTCTGCATCACTAGTTCGTTTCATCTGAGTTAGCTCTATGACGATAGGATTAAAACTCCTCCATGCATCACTCTCAAAGGCATAGAGTCTCTCATCAAATAGATCTCCTCTTTGTTGATTTGATTTTTGGACAGGTGGAAGCTGAAAAAAATCACCTACAAAAAGTAGCTTTCCCAAATATCCCAAGCTATCTAATCTATAGTCGATCATCTCCATCATCATAGATGAGACCATAGATATCTCATCTATGATAATTAGGTCAGTTGCTTTGAGTATCTTTTTGAGTTCTGTGAGTCGTCCTCTTGCTCGTCTATCATTGACCTCTAACTCCTCAAAGTTGTTTGAGATACCAAAAGCAAAAAAACTATGGATAGTAAACCCTCCAATATTGACCGCACTTACTCCAGTAGAACCCAAAGCAACGACCTGTTTATCCGATTTAGTACGATAATATTGAATGATCTCTGTTGTTGTATAACTTTTTCCAACACCCGCACCCCCTGTTAAGAATACATTATCACAGTTTAGGTGTTTTAGTACTAACTCAATATCCCTCATTGGCTACCTTTGGTCTTTTTTTTGCTATTATATCAAAAGAAATAAAACTTCATCAAAGATAAAAAGTATTACAATTGAATAGGATAAATTTTTATTGTAAGGGGAGTTACTATTAAAACAAAATTTCAAAATTTCTTTAATCACTATGGTTATATGGAGTTAGAACAGTCAATGGAGCTTTTTTCTGTATTTGGTGGGATTGAAAATAGCATAGAGTTGGATTTTTTTGATGATTTAGAGTCTATTATTCGTTTCTATTTTATAGACAAATATAGTGAGTTTAGAGATGTTGTCTCTCCCTCTTATCTTCTTGAAGAGCCTTATCGTTATATCTTGATTGCTGTCGCTAGAGGTGATGGTAGACTATCCAATGTATTTAGAAAAGCTAGAGTAGGGGATAGTCTAGGGATGCGTATTGTCAATGAGCTTATAGAGTTGGGTATTGTGGAGCTTGAAGAGTCCAGAGAAGCTCCTCTCAAAAAATACCCCAATCAGAAACTAGAAAGATCACTTCGCTCTTATCGAATAGAGGCAAAGATTAGATTCAAATTGCCTTTTTATCGTTTCTGGTTTGGTTTTGTAGAGCCATATAGTAAAGACCTATCAAATAGTAGGTCTCAACGGTTTTTTGAAAACTTTGAAAAACACTTCTCTAGGCTCAATAGTCTTGTCTTTGAGCAACTATCCAATGCACTACTCAATGAGCATTACAATAATGAGCTAGAGAATACAGGTAGCTATTGGGATAAAAACTCTGAGTTTGATATTGTAGCAAAGACAACGGGGGGTAAGATTATTGTAGGTGAGTGTAAGTATAAAAATAGACATGTTTGTAAAAGTGAACTTACTAAGCTCAAACAGAAATCAGAAACTTCGGAACTACAAGCCGATATTTTTGCACTTTTTTCTAAAAATGGATTCTCTAATGAGCTTTTAAATTCCAATGATGCAGATCTTCTTCTCTTTGAGTTAGAGGATTTCCGAAGATTATTAAACTAAATTTAGATAGAATACAGCAAAATATTAATATAAGGTTATAAAGAATGAAAGTAGTTGTTATACAAGGTCCAAATCTGAATATGTTAGGGCATAGAGAGCAGAGTGTTTATGGACCAATGAAACTGGATGATATTCATAATCAGATGAGAGCTTTTGCTGAGCAAAATGGTATAGAGATGGAGTTTATGCAGAGCAATTTAGAGGGTGAAATTGTAGATAGACTTCAAGAGTGTATGGGAGAGGCAGATGGTATTATCATCAATCCTGCTGCTTATACACACACATCTATTGCTATTCGTGATGCTATCTCTGCTATACAGATACCTACAATCGAAGTTCATCTATCTAATATCTATCAGAGAGAAGAGTTTAGACATAAATCTCTAACAGCTGCTGTATGTGCTGGTCAGATAGCAGGTTTTGGACCATTTTCTTATCATATGGCAATGGTTGCTATTGTTCAGATTATGAATGAAGTAAAAGCTATGAAAGAGGCTCAACAGGCTCAGTTGGCACAACAGAACCTACAAGGCTAAAAGCTATTAATAATAGCAGGAGTAAAACTCCTGCTCCTCCAAAAGGTACTCCCCCATGAATTACATACTAAAAGATGAAAATGCTATCTACTATGAATGTGGTTACAGCTCTGACAACGCACTTTTTATAAGATTTGGTTCTGAGGCTTTTTTTTTGACAGATAGTCGCTATACTATCGAAGCAGAGCAAGAGGTCAAAGGTGCAACAGTCATAATAGAACGAGATTTATATAAAAAAGCCAATGAGATTATAAAGCTTTCAAAGATCAAAAAGATTATGTATGATCCAAAAGAGTGGAGTATCTTTCATTTTGAAAAGCTAAAAGATGGACTCAAGATAAAGTTTAAGCCAAAACTAGATTTTTCTCACAAAAAGAGAGTTGTAAAGAGTTTAGAAGAGATTGAGATTTTGAGAATTGCATCACAGCTTGGAGCAAAAGCTTTTGATCGTTTTGCAGATATGATTCATGCAGATGGATTTAAAAAAGATGAGTATGCTTTGACCTATATGGCAAAATCATCTCTATCTGATCATGGGAAGTATGAGTTGTCTTTTGATCCTATTGTGGCAGTTAATCATAATGCAGCTAAACCACATGCTCTTCCTACAGAGGATATTCTATTTAAAAAAGATCTACTCTTAGTTGATGCAGGTTTGAAATATCAGAGATACTGTTCTGATCGTACACGCACAGTCTATGCCAAAAAGAGTTTCTCTTTTGATTATGATCAAAAGTTCAAAAATAAAAAGATACAAAAAGCTTATGATACGGTATTGAAAGCTCATAATAATGCTATAGCCAAAGCTCGTTCAGGTATGAGAGCCAAAGAGGTAGATGCTCTGACTAGAGATATTATCACCAAAGCAGGTTTTGGAGAGTACTTTGTCCACTCTACAGGACATGGAGTGGGATTGGATATTCATGAGATGCCCTATATCGCATCAAAGTCAGAGATGGTTATAGAGGATGGAATGGTATATACTATAGAGCCAGGTATATATATACCCGATCTCTTTGGCATTCGGATAGAAGATAGTGTAGCTATGATCAATGGTAGAGCAGAGATACTTTAATTATTGGTTTCTATGCTCTACCTCTTTTAGATATGTATAGATGGCTTTGACCTCTTCGAGGGTTAGATAATACATAGGCATGATCTTATGTCTGACTCTACGGTTATTTTTGTCTCTATATCTATTTTTTAGACTAGCATCTAGTTGTTTGATGGTGTAGCCCGTAATATCTACCCCTTTGAGAATTTTTGGATTTTTGTCTTTATCATAATATTTCGCAATCTTCTGTCCACCTCTTCCCTCTCTTCCATGACATTTGCTACAGGGGATACCTCTAGGATTGTTATACAGCATCTTTCCATACTCAACCTCCAAAAGAAAACTCTCTTCAGTTTTTATGTCGCTGGTTGCAGTTAGATTGTTATCTTCATCTGCTAAACTGTTCTCTGTAAAGAGAAAAATAGATAATAGAAGGGTTAATAGTCTCACAATATGTAATACCTCTTAATAAAGATTTTTCGATATAATATCAAAAATTTAGCTAAAAGTGAAAAGAATGCAACTTATTGATGGAAAATCATTATCTAAAAAAGTTCAAGAGTTTGTTAAAAAAGAGGTGGAGATACTAAAAAAAGAGAAAAATATCGTTCCTGGTCTTGCCGTGGTTATTGTTGGAGATGATCCTGCCAGTCACGCTTATGTATCTATGAAAGAGAGAGCTTGTAAGGCAGTTGGTGTCTACTCTATTGCCCATAAAATGCCTGAGACTATTAGCCAAGATGAGATTATTCAGATCATAACTATGATGAATAATAACCCTCACATTCATGGTATCTTAGTTCAACTTCCTCTCCCTTCTCATATCGATACTAATAAGATTTTAGAGGTGATAGATCCACAAAAAGATGTAGATGGGTTTCATGCCTATAATGTTGGTAGAATGGTGACTAACTTAGAGAGTTTTGTAGCTTGTACTCCTCTTGGTGTTATGCGAATGTTCGAAGAGTATAGTATTGATCTAGAGGGTAAAGATATTGTAGTTGTTGGTGCAAGTAATATTGTAGGAAAGCCTATGGCATCTCTTCTTTTAAATGCTAATGCTACAGTAACAGTCACTCATATATATACCAAAGACTTAGCATCTCATACGCGTAGAGCAGATGTTGTTATAGTTGGTGTGGGTGTACCAAATCTCATTAAAGATGATATGGTAAAAGAGGGAGCTATAGTAATAGATATAGGAATCAACCGTTTGGAAGATGGCTCTTTGGCGGGAGATGTTGATTTTAAAAATGTTAGTCCCAAATGTTCATATATTACTCCCGTCCCTGGAGGGGTAGGACCTATGACTATCGCAATGCTACTTGAGAACACACTAAAATCAGCAAAACAGTTTGGAGATACTATCTAATGAAATTTTTAAAAGCCCTACATCGTTTTTCTAGCTCTTGGACGGGGACAGTTGTAATTGTTCTTTTCCTTATATTCTTTGTGATTCAGTCATTTGTGATTCCCTCAGGATCGATGAAGCGAACTATGCATATAGGAGACTTCCTTTTTGCCAAAAAATTCTCATATGGGATACCTATACCGACACTTCCTTGGGTTCAGATACCACTTGTACCTGATTTTAACAACAATGGACACCTCATAGAGGGGGATAAGCCACAAAGAGGTGATATAGTTATATTTTTATACCCTCATAATAACAAAGTTCACTATGTAAAGAGATGTGTTGCAACAGGTGGAGATGAACTTCTCTATAGAGACAAGCACCTCTATATTCACTTTGCAGAGGGAGACGAGTACATTAAGAAAAACTATCCTGAGAATAAAATTCAGAGACTTAGAGGAAGATTATGGGTAGATAACCCTTACAGTGATAAGTTCCCTGGTATTCAGTATGTCCCAGATAAGCATGAAAATATCTTTAAACTTCTTATCCAAAACTATAAATATGGTGAGATAGATATGTCTCCTACTCATATAGATAAGTTTGGTGGAAGACCAATTATCTTAGGTGGTGAAGTTGTTGAAGTTAGAGGTAAATTTGTCAATGCCCTTTATAAAAAAGTAGAAAAAGATCACTACTATATGATGGGAGACAATAGAGATAACTCTAATGATAGCCGTTTTTGGGGTTCTGTTCCTTATCGTCTGATCATCGGTCAACCTTGGCTTATCTACTTCTCTTGGGATAATGAGACTAAAAAAGTTAGATGGGATAGATTGGGAACATTTGTCAACGATTTACAGTATAAAGATCCAATATATTAGGGAGCAAAATATGAAGTTTTACATAGCAACAGATCATGCAGGATATACTCTAAAAGAGTTTACAAAAGATTATATAGTGTCAAAAGGTCATGAGATTATAGATCTAGGTCCCGATAGTGCAGATAGAGTTGATTATCCAGATTTTGCCAAAAAGTGTGCAGATGCCGTAGTGGCAGATGAGGGTAGTTTTGGTATTTTGATCTGTGGTACGGGGATTGGTATCTCTATCGCGGCCAATAAAGTAGCAGGTATTAGAGCAGGGTTGTGCCATGATGCATTTACAGCTTCTGCAACTAGAGCTCACAATGATGCTAATATCTTATGTTTTGGTGAACGAGTAGTAGGCAGAGGAGTGGTAGAGAGTATGTTGGATGCTTTTTGTGATACGAAGTTTGAAGGTGGACGACATGCTAACCGTGTAGATAAAATAGAGGGATGCTCTTTGGGAGCTAATCTAGGTTAAAAGAAGTTTAAAACTTCTTTTAATACCTCTTAGTTTCCTAGTGGAATAGTAAGATGAGTTCCTATTACAACCTCTAAATTAGAGCTTATTTTATCTTTGTTTGCTTTATATATACGATAGTATTTTCTGTTATTATTGTAATAAGCTTGAGCATAGGTAGATAGACTCTCTCCCTCTTGTACTTCTATAATAACATGATCTGTATAACTCTCAATTACTTTGATTTTTTTGGAGATAAATGTTTTTGTTGATTTTTTGCCAGTATTTTCTCTAATAAGTTTTTTTATACCAGTTTGAACTACATTTAATTTTTTTTCAGCACTAACTGCTTTTTTACTAGAGATTATCTTTATAAGATCTGCTAACTGTTTTTTAATCTCTTTATCTGCTTCTCTCTCTTTTTTTAGTTCCGAGAGTTCTTTTAATATACTACTTAGTTGTGTCTTGATCTCTTTGAGATCAGCATCTTTATCTTGGGCATCTAGTTGAATACTTGTAGGGAGTTTGCTAAGTATCATCTCTTCAGGTTGTTTAGAACAAGATAGCTCCTCTTTTTCTACATAATCATTGCATCCTACTATTTTGCCCTGCTTCAGAGTAGACTTGTCTGACTCGTCAGTTAGTTTTATCTCTAGATCTTCAGCAACACTATACGTTCCTATTAATAGTAAAGTTGCTCCTATTACCATTACTTTTTTTTTCATTACACACTCCTTTTCAGTTTAAAAGATTAAATTATATTAAATATAGCATATTAAAGATATAACAATGGTAAAAAGAGGATTTAACTAGCAAATCCACTTTTAAATCCACATTTTTTCTTCTCTTGGACGATCGCTTTTTGTTTCTCCTTTCTTTTTATATCTTTTTCTACAAATACCTTTTTTCGGGTGATAGGATCTAATTCTGTATAATATATAACAGCAGAGTATGTTCCTGGAGTAGGTATAAATACCTGTGCTTGTTCAGGATTGATCTTTAGCTCGTGGGTCGTAAATCTTTTGAGTTCATGCATATCTTTTTCGGTACATCCTGGGTGTGCAGCGATTAGATAATATGTGAGAAACTGCTTCTTTCCCATATCTCTATTGAGTTTATCATAGAGCCTTTTGAAATCAACAAGTGTCTGTTTGCCTGGTTTCCCCATTAGGTCAAGAACATGCTGTTGGGTATGCTCTGGAGCGACCTTCATCTGTCCTGATATATGGTGTTTGACCAACTCTTTGAGATATGAGTATCCCTGTCGTTTATCAGCAGTGATCATATCATATCTAATACCTGAAGCAACAAAGGCTTTACGAATCCCTGGAATCTCTCTAACCTGTTTCATCATATTGGTGACGCGTGAGTGATCGGGCTTCATCGCTCCACACAACTCTTTGGAGTCTACGCATCGTTTGAAGTCACAAGTACCTTTTTTGAGCTTTTTGTCACACTCATACCCATACATATTGGCAGTAGGCCCTCCAAGATCGGAGATGATTCCTTTGAAGTCTTTGTACTCTCTAAACTCTTTTGCCTCTTTGACGATAGAGTTTTCGCTTCGAGTTCTGATAGTTCGCCCTTGATGTACTCCAATCGCACAGAAGTTACACTCTCCCCAACACCCTTGATGGGTCATGATAGAGAACTTGATTGTCTCTAGGCACTTGACTTTTCCATCAGACTGATGATAGGGGTGTAGTTCACGGGTAAAGGGTAGAGCAGAGACCTCGTCCATCTCCTCCTCATTGAGGTAGTCACATGGTGGATTTTGGATAGAGTAACGGCTATCTACTGGTTGACATAGTCCATTTGCAGAGATTGGATCATTGTTGTCATAAAAGAGCTTAAATAGGTCTATATACCTCTCTTTGTCATCAAGACACTCTTTGTGAGAGGGGAGTTGATGAAACTCCTCTTTTGGCTCTTTTGAGATATAGCATATACCACGAATGTCTCTATACTCCTCTTTGTTGGCTATGGCATGAGTCAGATCACGGATTGCTTGTTCTCCCATCCCATAGATGAGTATATCTGCTTTTGAGTCAAAGAGAATAGGTTTTCGTAGCTTGTTTGACCAGTAGTCATAGTGTGTCACTCGTCGTAGACTAGCCTCTATCCCTCCCAAAACAACAGGAACAGTATCTTTGAAGTGCCGACGGATGAGGTTGGTGTAGGCTAGGGTGGCTCGATCGGGGCGTTTGTTGTTTTTGCCCCCAGGGGTATAGTCATCACTGTTTCTAAACTTTTTGGTTGCTGTATAGTTGGAGACCATTGAGTCGATGCTCCCACCACTCACACCCCAGTATAGTAGTGGTTCTCCTAGTCGTTTTATATCTTTGTCACTCTTTATATCAGGTTGCCCTATCATACCTACTCTATAGCCGAGCTTTTCAAGCATTCGCCCCACTACAGATACCCCTATAAAAGGGGAGTCTATATAGGCATCACCCGAGACAAGAATCACATCACACTGTTTCCATCCTAGTTTGTCCATCTCTGCTCTTGTTGTAGGCAAGAAATTTTTGGCTATTGGGTTGTTATATTTTTTCTGTTGTTTCACTCTTTTCCTTCTACTACAATATCTTCAAGTTTTATCTTTTTGTCTCTATCTTTTACCAATCTAGCATACTCTTGTGCTTTTTTATATTTTTTCATTGTGTAGTATAGCATTGCTATGTTACTATAGTTTCCTTGCGTGACACGGTGGTCTGTTCCAAATACCTCTTCATTTATCTGTAGTGCTTTGAAGTAATCTTTTAGAGCCTCTTCATAGTTTCCTAGCTCCTCATTGAGTACAGCTAGATTATTATAGGAGATTGCCGTATCAATCTTCTCTTTTTTGATGATCCTCTCTTTGATCTCTATAGTCTGTTTTGTATATTTTAGAGCTTTTTTCTTGTCTCCCATTGTGGCATATAGAGTTCCCAAGTTATTATAGCTCTCTGCCGTTTGGCTATCTGCTCTACCCAATATCCTTTTTCTGATCTTTAGAGATGTGGAGATATAAGCTAAAGCTTTTGGATAGTTTCCACTTCTTTTATAGACTAGCCCCAAGTTATTATAGCTCGTTGCGATATTTAGGTTCTCTCTTCCTAATACTTTCTCTTTTATTCCGATAGCTCTTTTATAGTACTCTATAGATTTTTTGTAGTCACCTTTTTTATAGGCTTGAACCCCTCTGTTGTTCAAAATATTTGCCTCTTGAAGTTGAGCTTCTTCCTCTACAGATGGAGTATGGGATAGACCTCTTTGACTGTAGCCACCTATAGTAGAACATCCTGTAATAAACATCAAAAATAGTACTGTTGTTATATATCGCACTCACATCTCCATTAATTAAAAATTAAAAATAATAATAGCAAAAAACTACTTTAAGCTTCGATTTGCTATCTCTTCTAAAAATGAAGTAGCATATGAGCCTTTTGGTAGATAAAACTGAACTCTTAGAACACTACTCTTCTCGTCATAGGAGAGTGCCAAGTCTTCAGGATATATCCAAGCATATCGTCTATCTCCTTTTAGTGCATACATCTCATCGTCATCAAACTCCTCTTCGAGGTATCTAGCATCTGCCAATACTCGTTTAGCCTTGTCACCCACAAGCAGACCCGTAGGTGATGCTTTTTTGGCTATAAACTCTTTTGTAGACTTCTCAAAATCTTGAACAAAGTATGATTTTCCAAAAGGATAAGCTCTAATCTCATCTCCAATAAATAGTTTAAAAAATTGAGGCTGTTTGGCTAACACCTCTACAAGCTCTTTAGGGTAGTCAAGCTTTTGTACTGCTTCATCTAAACTGTTTTGCTCTATCACTTTTGAGATATTGATACGAGATGCCAACCAGCTATTAAAGAGGTGACTCTGATATGCAGAGACTAGCAGTTTCTCTTTTGCCCCTTTGAGCTTTTTGCCCGAGTGAGCTATATTTTTCCCCTGTAGGTAGCTCTTGCTATCCTCCCCAAATCGTTGATATCCATAGTAGTTTGGTATCCCTCTCTCCACCATATCTGTAGCTACTTTACGTATCTCTTCATTGGCTTTTGGGCTGACATTATGGAGTACAATGGCAAACTTATTGCCTTTGAGTTGACCTATCTTTATAGGAAATTTACTATATTTTCTCTCCAAAATCTCTATCTTCTCTGTTGTAAGGTTTTTGATAACCTCTCTCTCATAATTTTTAGGGATAGATATATACTGAATAGTAGTCGCATTTTTGTCTTTTAGACCTGCATAGCCAATATCTCTCTGCTCCAGTTTGGTAGCTTTTGCAAGGACAGTTATAAGTTTAAATGTACTCATGTCTGATTTTTTGATCTTCAAAATGAGATTAGATCCTTTGTCTGAAAATTCAAAGAGAGGTATCTCCTCGACAAAAAATCTATCAATAGTCTGTTCAAAGTCAAAATCTATAGGTTTGTGGTTGTATGCATAAGTTTTTTTCATAATGTGATTATAGCTTATTATCCCAAAATAGTAGTTGTGAAAAACTGTTATACCATTATAATAACAGCTCTACTCTCTACTCCAAAATCTTTGCCAATTTTTGATACTCTTCACACTGCTCTAGTAGCTTTTTGTGTCTATCTCTACAGATGATTCTACCCTCTTTAAATACCAAAATAGTAGTTGTGAAAAACTGTTATACCATTATAATAACAGCTCTACTCTCTACTCCAAAATCTTTGCCAATTTTTGATACTCTTCACACTGCTCTAGTAGCTTTTTGTGTTTATCTCTACAGATGATTCTACCCTCTTTAAATACCAAAATAGTATCAGAGTTTTCTATGGTACTGAGTCTATGAGCTACAGTGATAGTGATCATCTCATCTTTGAGCCTCTCTAGTGCTTTTTGTATCAACACTTCGCTTTTGTTATCTAGTGCTGAGGTTGCCTCATCTAGGATAAGTACATCAGGCTCTTTATACAATGCACGAGCTAGTGCGATTCGTTGTCTCTGTCCCCCTGAGAGGTTGTTACCACTCTCGCTTAGTAGCGTATCTACTCCATCATCCAACTTCTCTACAAACTCTAATGCATGGGCTTTTTTGAGAGCCTCTATAACTCGTGATCTATCCAACTCTTCGCC
>Ga0256827_10000570_pt1 | contig 23023 bp, 24 predicted proteins | sample CV84metaG_FD_185977 | JGI IMG/M metagenome (GOLD analysis project Ga0256827, IMG submission 185977) | Hydrothermal vent microbial communities from East Pacific Rise, Pacific Ocean - CV84 | ecosystem: Environmental > Aquatic > Marine > Hydrothermal vents | place: Pacific Ocean: East Pacific Rise... | reverse complement strand
ATATGAAGTTTAGTCACCTCACCACTTTTTAACTCAAATGGCGTTTCTGTATTAAACTGGTTATAACTACAGTTAAGTTGATATTTCCCTATTGGAAAATCTCTTGTTCCTGCTCTCTTCTTTTGTGGATTAACATTCCAGTAGTCAGAATTATCTAATTTCCCATCTACCATCTTATAGACTCTACAAGCAGCATCTACCCACTTACTTCCCTCTTTTTCTGAAGCTGTTACCTCCAAATTATTCTTCAATTTTTTAGGTGTCGGTTTTGGTGTTGGCTTCGGCTGAACTTTTTCTACTTTTTTTACAATGGTTTTCATCGCCTCATTTAGAGCCGTTGCATTTTTAGCAGAGAAATACTCGCCACCTGTAACATCAGCAATACACTCCAACTCTTTATCTGTCTTTTTATCCACATTAAACCCAATAACATGAGTCACAAAATCAATCCCTTTTTTCTCTAGCTCTTTAGCCACATCACATGGGTTGGCATCACAACTCTCTTTTCCATCAGAGATAAGGATAATGGTGGCTTTCTCTTCTGTAAACTTAAGCTCCTCTGCTACTTTTTGAAGTGACCTAGCAATAGGAGTTTTACCTTTTGGTTGTATCTTTTTAACGATAGAGATAATTTTATCTTTATCAACTGCTCCTACAGGAACAAGTGTTTCAATGTCATTACAGTCACCTTTTTTTCGATGACCATAGGCAGTTAGTCCAAGTTCTACATCAGGACTCCACTCTTTAACCACACTATTTAGTGCATCTTTAGCAATGGTTATCTTATTGACACCATCTATCTGTCCCCACATACTTCCACTTGCATCAAAAATAATTACAGCTTGGGGTTTATCTTGGGAAAAAATACTATTTGTAAGCAATAGTGTAAATAGAAAAATATAGGTTATTTTTTTTAATATGAGGGTCATCTCTTACTCCTGTTAAATAATTAATATAATTTATATTAACAGAAAAACATTACAAAAACGTTACAAAAGAACAATTTAGAATAAAAAAACTGAAATATAGAGATTAAAATAGAAAATAAGAAAATTAAAATTTGTAGATTAGTATATAAAAAAGATGCACCAAGTGGCTCATCTTTTATAAATAATTATGCAGGGATTACAGAAACTCTTTTTTTACCTCTTGATACATTGCTGAATTCAACAACACCATCAATAAGTGCAAAAATTGTATGGTCTTTACCCATACCAACACCCGTACCTGGATGAACTTTTGTTCCTCTTTGTCTAATAATGATATTACCAGCAATTACTGCTTCACTACCATATTTTTTAACGCCTAAACGACGACCAGCTGAATCACGGTTGTTTTGAGTTGACCCTTGACCTTTTTTGTGTGCCATATTATGCTCCTTATGCTATGCTTGTGATTCTAACTCTAGTAAAGTCTCTTCTGAAACCTCTTTTAAGTTTTGAATCTTTTCTTCTTCTTTTCTTATAGATGATAACTTTTTTATCACGACCTTCGTTAATCACCTCACCTTTAACCACTGCACCCTCTACAAAAGGAGTACCTACAGTTAAGTCACCGTTGTCTAGTGCGAGAACTTCTTTGAATTCTACAGCAGATTTTGGCTCTAAACTCATTTTGTCAAAACAGATGATATCACCCTCTTGAACTTTAAATTGTTGACCACTTGCTTTAATGATTGCGTACATTGCAAACCCTTCATTAATTGTTGTTAAGAATACCTCTAAGGATATCCTTCTTTTAAAAAGTTTGAGATTATACCCAAAACAGTTTTAACTTTGTTTTAAAGATGAAAATATAGTTATTTTAATTTTATTTTAATGGTTTATTGACCCCAATTTATCTCTATATTTATATAAATATGTTAATATTTTTTCACCAATAACCATTTAAGGAGTCATATTGAAAAAATTATCTTTTATTTTTCTACCCATTCTATTTTTTATATATATCGCAGTAGAAACCTACTTGAAGCTTCACCATTCTAGCCTTTGTGCATCAACAGGTTGTAAACTCGCTGATTCCCTTTTAAATTTTGATAGTATCTATCTAAATTATATCGGTATGTTAGCAGCTCTTGGTATTCTTATCGCAGGGATATTAAGCTATAAAAAAATTATTCATCAAAATTTCTTTTACATTGTAGTAGGTTCTTCCCTACTTTTTGAGACCATAATGTTAGGATATCAATATTTTGCATCACCTGAGATGTGTAAGTTCTGTATGGGGATTTATGCTTTCTTGGTTGTGATTATGCTTACAGCATCACTTAGACATTTTATTGTAGCTTCTCTTGGTGTGGTTTCTGTTTTGATGGCACTAAGCTTTTTAGCAATTCCTGAGTCAAAACCATTTGTTTTAGAAAATGGTAACTATCTGTTACAGTCAAAAAGCTGTCCCCATTGTAAAAAAGTGAAAGAGTACATGAAAGAGAACTACATTTCATATACAGCCATTGATATAGATGAGATAGAAGCTCGAAACTTTGCTACATTTTTGAATTTTAAAACCATCCCTATCTTAATCACAAAAGAGGGGAAGAACATTAAAATTATTAATGGAGACAAAGATATTATAGAAGCTTACAAATCAACTGATAATGATAGTGGAGTTGTCATCGAAGAGAGTGTTAGTATCAACACAACATTTGATGCAGTTGATGAAGAGGGTTGTGGATTTGCAAACCTTAACAAACTTGCAGAAGAGAGTGATTGTACAAAAAAGTAAAATATAAAAGTTTATTCCCATCAAACGATGGGAATAAAACGCTTATGCGTGATAGTTAGGTGATTCTTTTGTAATAGTAACATCATGAACATGACTCTCACTTAGCCCTGCTGAAGTGATTTCAACAAACTCTGCTTTTTCCCAAAACATTTTAATAGATTCAGAACCACAGTAACCCATAGAGGCACGAAGTCCCCCTATCATTTGATGTACCACAGAAGCAATTTTACCTCGGTATGGAACACGCCCTTCAATCCCTTCTGGAACAAGTTTATCGGCTGCTGTTCCCTCTTGAAAATAACGGTCAGTACTCCCTTTTGTCATCGCCCCAATGCTTCCCATTCCACGGTACTCTTTAAACTGTCTACCGTTAAACAAAATCATCTCTCCTGGAGCTTCATATGTACCTGCTAAGGCTGAACCTAGCATAATAGAACTTGCACCCACAGCTAAAGCTTTGGCAACATCACCTGAAAATCTAATTCCACCATCGGCAACAACAGGTACACCTAAAGCGTTCGCTACCTGTGCAACCTCATCAATGGCAGAAATTTGAGGAACACCAACACCTGTTACAATTCTAGTGGTACAAATAGAACCTGGTCCAATACCTACTTTAACTGCGTCAGCACCAGCTTCGATTAAATCTTTAGCAGCAGCACCCGAAGCGATGTTTCCTGCGATAACATCTACATCAAGATTTGCTTTTATCTCTTTAAGCGTATCTATAATTCCTTGCGAATGTCCATGAGCAGAGTCAAGAACAATCACATCAACACCTGCTTCAACCAAAGCTCTAGCACGGTCAAGCTGTCCAACACCAATGGCAGCCCCAACTCTAAGTCGCCCATGCTCATCTTTATTGGCATTTGGGAATTGCTCTTTTTTCTCTATATCTTTAATGGTAATTAAACCTTGAAGAATATCATTCTCATCAACAATGGGTAACTTCTCAATTTTATGCTCTTGTAAAATTTTAGAAGCCTCCTCTAATGTTGTCCCTGCTTTTGCTGTAACAAGAGGTGCTTTTGTCATAACATCTTCTATAGTTTCTGACATATCGGTAATAAAACGCATATCACGGTTGGTAATGATTCCCAGAAGCTTCATATTGTCATCAACAACAGGTACACCTGAAATTTTATATTCACCCATTAAAACATCAGCATCACCTACTGTTTTCTTAGGAGCAATATAGATAGGGTCAATAATAATCCCACTCTCAGATTTTTTAACTTTTGTAATTTGTTTTGCTTGAGTTTCAATATCCATATTTTTATGAATAATCCCAATCCCACCAAGGTGTGCCATCGCAATGGCTGCTTTATATTCAGTTACTGTGTCCATTGCCGCAGAAACCAAAGGGGTGTTAAGTGTTACACGTTTAGTAAGATTACTTTTAATACAAACCTCTTTAGGAAGTACGGTAGAGTGTTGGGGTACTAAAAGTACATCTTCAAATGTCAATGCTTTTTTCTTAATGTTCATATATATCGGTTTCCTTTATTTACTATAATTAATGGCTTTTTCAAGGCTTAATGCCCCGTCAAAGACAGCTTGTTCATCAAATGCTTTTCCTATCAATTGAAGACCTATCGGCATCCCTTCAGCATTTTTTGCTACAGGTAATGAAAGTGCTGGTAAACCTGCTAAGTTAATAGCTATGGTATACATATCACTTTTATACATCTCTAGTGGATCATGGTTTGAACCAATTTTAGGGGCAACCGTTGGTGCAACAGGAGACAAGATTAAATCTGCTTCTTCAAAAATGACATTAAACTCATCTTTAATTAGGTGTCTTACTTTTTGTGCTTTTACATAGTAAGCATCATAATAACCAGCGGAGAGTACAAAGTTTCCGAGCATAATTCTTCTTTTTACTTCGTCACCAAATTGAGCTCTTGTATTTCTAAATGTCTCTTCAAGGTTTGACCCTTCAACCCGTTTACCATAACGGATACCATCATAACGTGCCAAGTTTGTTGTCGCCTCAGCCGTTGCTACAATATAGTAAGTAGCAATATCATACTTGGTATTTGCCATATTTTTATGAACAATGGTATGACCAGCCTCTTCAAGTACCTTTACGGTTTGAGCATAAGCATCTTGAATATCTTGACTCGCTTCTGAGATGTAGTTATCTATCACAGCAATGGTCAACTTTCTATCACCATTTAAGTTTTCAGTAACAGAACTCAATTCCAAAGATGAACTTGTAGAATCTTTTTCATCATGAGAAGCGATGGCATCATACAAAATCGCTGCATCTTCCACATTTTGAGTGATTGGTCCTATTTGGTCAAGAGATGAAGCATAAGCCCCCAAACCAAAACGACTAACTCTTCCATACGTTGGCTTCATCCCCACACAACCACAATAGGCTGCTGGTTGACGGATAGAACCACCTGTGTCTGAACCCAATGCAGCGATGGCAATTCCACCTGCTACAGCTGCTGCTGAACCACCTGAAGAGCCACCAGGAACTCTATCGTCACCATAAGGGTTTTTCGTTACACCATAATATGAACTCTCTGTGGTTGAACCCATAGCAAACTCATCCATATTGGCACGACCAAAAGGGGAAAAACCTTTCGCTTGTAAATTTTCTATAACTGTTGCATTATAGGGTGCAACGTACCCCTGAAGTATTTCAGAACCAGCAGTTACAGACCAACCTTTAACTTGAATATTATCCTTAATCAAAATAGGAACACCTTCGCCTACTGAGGCGAAGTCAATATAAGCATTTAACCCACCCTCTTTGGCTTTTGCTTCCATCTCAATTTTAAGTGAGTCAAGCTCCTCTTTACTTTTTGTTAATGCTTCTTTTAATGTAATCACTACTTTTTCCTAACGTATATTATGCTAACTATAAAAATTGCGTGATTATAACTAAAAGTTGTTTTTGGTATGATTATTGTTTTGAGATGTTTTTATTTTAAAATTTATTTGAATTCATAGAAATATAATCAGATTAACAGAAAGAAATTATTTTTCATGATATAATAAAGCCAATAAATAATCTCAATTACATCAAATTTAATAATAAAGGAAAATGAAATGAATCGACTTATTTTAATTACAGGAGTTACATTAATGGTAAATAGTTATTTAATGGCTAATGAATTAGATGAACTTAAAGTGATAGATATGTCCATCCCCTCGATAACACTTAATCAAAAACCTATCATGGGGTGTACAGATGAAAATCATAAAAAAGAGGAGTCTTGTTCTAAAGAAGAGAAAGATATTATTCTCTCTAAATTACCAACAAGTAAACAATTTAGTGAAGCCAATTTAAATGAAAATAAAAAGAACAAAAAGATACAAGAACAACTTTCTAATATCCTAACCGAACTTTCTCAATTAAAAGAAGCCCAAAAAGCTGATCGAGAAACAATTAAAGAGTTAAAAGGTATTATCAAGATTCTTTCAAATGAAAAGAAAAAAGATTTGAAACAAAAAATTTCAACCATCAAAAAAAGTCTTAAAAAAATCAATGCAACAAAAGGGAAAAATTATACCCATACACGTATACGCAAACCAATTAACGAGATATCAAGAAGTGATACAGAGGTTATTATTGAAGTTCAAAACAATGAATCTTTATCTACCTATGCACAATACTACTATGATGACAATACGAAATATTACAAAATTTATCAAGCCAATAAAGATAAAATCAACGAAGATTTACAAATTACCATTGGAGACCTACTCACCATCCCACTACAATAAAAAGAGACCTAAGTTCGTCTCTTTTTATAATATTGTATGATTAAAAGTCCAACCCCAACAACAGCCAAGATAAAAACAATCGACCCAACAATCACCTCTGTTGGGATAGGCTGACTTAAATCATACATCATTAAGCCTCTATAGTGCCAACTACCTCAGCACATCTATCACAGGCACTCTCTTCATTTACAGAAGTAAATCTCCAACATCTTGGACACTTAGCCAACTCTGCTTTATGCACAGTAAAACTCATACCATCCACTTCAAATGCCCCAACTTGCTCACCTGAACAAGCTGTTTTGATTCCTGAAACCATAAACCAATCTTCTAAGTTTTTAGCATCTTTTATCTCAAATTTAGAAGCGTCTCCAGCTATCTCAAGCTCTAGTGTAGACTTGATGAGTTTCTCTTTTTTCAGTTTATCAATAGATTCAGAGAATTTACCTCTTGCCTCTACCAAAAGCTTATCATCAAAAGCTGTTCCTACATCTGGAAGCTCTTCATATACTAGGTCAAATACATTTTTCATCTCACCTTTTACAATAGCAGGTGCATAGTCCAACACCTCATCTATCGTGTAAGTAAGTACAGGAGCAACCAATGCCATCATCGCTTTAGATATAAGCACCATTGCCGACTGTGTTGACATTCTAGTAGCAGAATTTTGACCATCACAGTAGAGTCTGTCTTTGGTAATATCCATGTAGATTCCACTTAACTCATTGGTTACAAAATTGTTCAATGTAGCAAAACCTCTTAAGAAATCATAATCTTGGAACGAAGCATTAACTGAGTCAAATACCTCTTTTGCTTTTACCAAAATCCATCTGTCTATCTCATTGTACTCACTTGGTTCAACGATTCTTTCAAGTCCATCTACGTTTGCCATTAAAAATCTAAAAGTATTTCTTAGTTTTCTATACTGCTCTGCTGTCTGCTGTAAAATTCCATCTGAAATTTTAAGGTCATGTTGGTAGTCACTTAGAGCAACCCAAAGACGTAAAATCTCTGAACCATACTGTTTTATCACCTTATCAGGAGACATAACATTACCCTTTGACTTTGACATCTTTTCACCCTTAGCATCCACAGTAAACCCATGAGTTATCAGAGTTTTATATGGTGACTTTTGATGAATAGCAGAACTTAAAAGCAATGAAGTTTGAAACCATCCTCTATGTTGGTCAGAACCCTCAATGTAAAGTGAGCTTGGATACTCACCAGCATCGTAGTTTCCACTCTCTAATACAGCATTCCAAGTTGAACCTGAGTCAAACCATACATCTAAGATATGACCTACTTTTTCAAGCTCATCTGCTTTGTACTCACTCTCTGGGTGAAGAAGCTCTGCTATCTCCATATCGTACCAAACGTCTGTACCTTTCTCTTCAAAGATATCAGCTACAAAATCAAGAACTTTCTCATCAAAAATCACTTTCTTGGTCGCTTTAACTCTAAAGAATGCTATTGGAACACCCCAAGAACGTTGACGAGAGATACACCAGTCAGGTCTCCCCTCTACCATAGGTTTTAGTCTGTTTTCTGAAGTTTTAGGGTAAAACTTAACCTCATCAAGTGAACTAAGTGCTGATTCTCTAAGTGTCTCATCTGAACCCTCTGGCTTGTCGTCTACAGAGATGAACCATTGATTCGTTGCTCTATAGATAAGAGGCTTTTTAGTTCTCCAACAGTGTGGATAGGAGTGGGTAAACTTCCCTACTTTAAGTAAAGAGTCACCAAGAAGCTCTAAAATCTTCTCATTCGCTTTAAAGATGTGCATCCCTACAAACTCTTCTGCATTGGGGAGCAAATTAAGCCCTACTACAGACTCATCGTAACAACCACGCTCATCGACAGGCATAACCACTTCAAGTCCATTTTTAAGCCCTACTTTGTAGTCATCTTCACCATGCCCTGGAGCTGTATGAACACAACCTGTACCACCATCCATAAGAACATGTTCACCAAGAACGATTTTAGAACTTCTACCATTAAGAGGGTTAATCGCTAAAAGTCCATCAAGCTCTTTTGCAGAGATTTTTCTACTTGAATGACCTGCTATCACACCCTCTGCTATCATCGCATCGTAACGAGCTTCAGCAACAATGTGTCCATGCTCTCCAAGTACATACATCTCTTCTGGATTAAGAGCAATACCTGTATTTGCAGGAAGTGTCCAAGGTGTTGTCGTCCAAATAACAACCCCTGCATCACCTTCGATTCCAAGCTTTTCTTTCCCCATATCTGAAAGCTCAAAGTTTACGTACATGGTGTAGTCTTCTTTGTCCTCATACTCCACCTCTGCATCAGCCAAAGCCGTTCTAGCAGCCCATGACCAAAAAATAGGTTTATGACGCTCTACAAGCAGACCTTTTTTTGCCACTTCACAAAGTGTTCTATAGATATTTGCTTCAAACTTAAAATCCATAGTAATGTAAGGATTATCCCAATCAGCCATAATTCCTAACTGTTTAAAACCTTTTCTTTGACCATCAACAGCCTTTTGAGCTGTGATACGACAAATTTCTCTAAATTTAGAGATAGAAAGGGTCTCTTTTTTAGCCGTACCCATTTTATCTTCAACTTTTTGCTCAATAGGAAGTCCATGACAATCCCATCCTGGAATCATACGAACCGATTTACCTTGAAAGTAGTTGTATTTTAAAATAATATCTTTAAGTGTTTTGTTTAAAGCATGACCAATATGAATGTCACCGTTAGCATAAGGAGGTCCATCATGAAGAGTGAACATCTCAGCACCCTCTCTTTTAGACTTCATCTGCTCATACATATTTGCATCGTACCAAGCTTGATATCTTTTTGGTTCATTGTTTGGGAGATTTCCACGCATTGGAAACTTTGTTTTTGGGAGTAGTAGTGTATCTTTAAATTCCATTTTATTAGCACCTAGTTAAATAATTGTTGGAATTATAGCTAAAAGTTGTTTTGTGTATAATAATAAGATGAAAACTATAACAAAACAAAACACTACAGAGATAATCGATACATTAAAAGAGAAAAATGAAACCATCACCTTTGCAGAAAGTTGTACAGGTGGGCGTATCGCTTCAGAATTTACAGCCATTTCAGGTGCATCATCGGTACTAAACGGTTCGTGTGTCACCTACTCCAATGAAATTAAGTCACAATGGTTAGGGGTAGAGGAACAAATACTTATAAACCATGGAGCTGTTAGCTCACAATGTGTCGAAGCAATGTTAAAAGGTATTGTCAAAATGGCAAAGGCAGAACATGGCATAGCTGTTTCAGGTATCGCAGGACCAACAGGTGGAACAGATGAAAAACCAGTGGGAACTGTTTACTTGGGTATAAACATAAAAGGTAACATAACCGTAGAACATCACCTTTTTCAGGGAGATAGAGAGTCCATACAAGCACAAGCAACTGAGGTAGCAATAGCCCTTTTTAAAAATAATTTATAAATTATCAAAAAACTCTTGACATATAATCTTTCATAGGCTATAATTCCGTCCACTTAATCAAACGGTTAAGTTTAAAACGTGACCTTTTAGCTCAGTTGGTAGAGCAACTCCCTTTTAAGGAGTGGGCCCATGGTTCGAATCCATGAAGGGTCACCACGTTAGATTTTTACAATTATAGGTGCGGTGGTAGTTCAGTTGGTTAGAATACCTGCCTGTCACGCAGGGGGTCGCGAGTTCGAGTCTCGTCCACCGCGCCACATTTATTTACATTAGTGACCTTTTAGCTCAGTTGGTAGAGCAACTCCCTTTTAAGGAGTGGGCCCATGGTTCGAATCCATGAAGGGTCACCATTAATAATCGTCTTCAGTAGACGGCTCATGAAATTCATTTCATTTTAGCAAAAAGCTGGTCGCTTAGCTCAGTTGGTAGAGCGCTACCCTTACAAGGTAGATGTCACAAGTTCGAGTCTTGTAGCGACCACCATAAAAGTTATCTTCAGCAGATAGTTCACGAAATTTATTTCGTTTTTACGTTTTAATTGTTGTTTACGGTTTCAGATGACCCTTTCATCTAGTGGCCAAGGATATTGCGTTTTCATCGCAAAAACAAAGGTTCAAATCCTTTAGGGGTCGCCAAGGTTTTATAAATATCTAAACAATATATACGGTCGCTTAGCTCAGTTGGTAGAGCGCTACCCTTACAAGGTAGATGTCACAAGTTCGAGTCTTGTAGCGACCACCATAAAACATTAATGTTTTATACTTTTTTAATATAGGTGCGGTGGTAGTTCAGTTGGTTAGAATACCTGCCTGTCACGCAGGGGGTCGCGAGTTCGAGTCTCGTCCACCGCGCCACTTCTTTTTAATTTAATCTTTTTCAAAAAATCACACAATAAAATAACTTATTCCGATAAAATCGAACCTACAGAATTTTAAATACCATAAAATAAAGATTTTTCGCTACACTTCCATCATGATAAAAACAGAAGATTATTTCAACAGACAAATTCAACTTTGGGGTGAAGAGACTCAATCTTCATTAGAAAACAAAAAAATAGCCATTATAGGTTCTGGTGGATTAGGTTGTAGCCTTGCTTTAGCATTGGGTACATCGGGAATTGGGCAGATAGATATGGTTGACTTTGATACCGTGAGCATTCATAATATTCATCGACAAGTTGCCTTTATATTAGAAGATGAAGGTCGTTTAAAAGCAGAAGTCACGGTAGAGATGATGAAAGCAAAAAATCCTTTTATCACTGCAAATGCTTTTAATATAGACTTTGACGCATTCAAAAAACTTAACAACACTTATCACTTAATACTTGATGCTACAGACAATCTTCCTGTAAGAGAATCTATTGATAAGTATGCAAAAAGCATCAATACCCCTTGGATATATGCCTCAGTAGAAGAGTTTAATGGTCAAGTTTGTTTTTTTGAAAAGAGTTCATTTCAGGTTTTTAATATTTCAGACCATACCCCAGGGGGGATTACTGCACCCATTGTGATGCACATCGCTTCCCTTCAAGCCAATTTAGCACTGAGATATTTGGCTGGGTTACCCATTCTAAAAGAGAAACTTTACTACCTATATTTTAACAATGAGGGTGAATTAATTACACAAAAATTCAATATGCCCAAAACCTAAAAGTTATTGTGTTAAAATAATGCCATAATTTAAAAGGATGTATCGTTATGAAATTAAAATTACTCACATTAACAATTTTTCTAGGACTATTTGTTGGTTGTACACAAGAGACACAAAACAAACTTAGCCGTTCTATTCAAAACTGGACAGGAACAAATGGAACACTTGAAGTTTATGCTGGAGATAAATTGGTTAAAAAATTTATTGATATAGATAAACTCTCTACTGCCTCAGGTACAGATGATGGTGTCACCAGACCTTACCGATATGGTTATGGAATCTTAGATAAAAACTTTAACTCTAAAAAAGATGCTGGCGAACAACGTGTTTATTTTGAATTTTCAGACTACTCAACAAGCTACATCTTTTACGAAGAAAAATAAAAACAAAAGGAAAACGATAGATGAAATTTATTTCAACAAAAGACGCACCAGCAGCCATAGGACCGTATTCTCAAGCCGTAGTAGCCAATGGGATGATATATACTTCAGGACAAATCCCTTTAGATGAAAAAGGGATACTTGTCGCAACCGATGTAGTCAATCAAGCTCACCAAGTTATGAAAAACCTTTTTTATGTACTTGAAGCTGCGAATGCACATTTTAATGATGTTATAAAAACGACTATCTTCTTAACTAATATGGATGATTTTGACAAAGTAAATGAAGTTTATTCCCACTACTTTGGACATCATAAACCAGCGAGAAGTACCATCTCGGTAAAAACATTACCAAAAAATGTACTTATTGAAATTGAATGTATTGCATTGGCCAACACTGACTACTCAATATAATGACCTCACACAATAGTCAAACACTTTCCAAAGTTGTTTTGGGTATTGTGTCTCTCTTCTTTCTCTATATTGTTACCCACTCTATTTCAGTTGTCAATCGACGACACATTAGTACAGATGATGGCGTCTATATTAACAGTACAAGCTCCTCCCCTTATATTAAAAAGTTATCTCAAACCCTAACTAAAAATTGTCAAAACGATGTTTGTCGCGTACAAGTCGTTCTAAACTATGTTACAAATATCCCTTATAAAATAAATAAATTTCAAGCCCATTCACCACAACAAACCATTCAAGTCAACTATGGTGACTGTGATGACAAAAGCAATTTACTTATCTCCCTTTTACATGAACTCCAAATAGAGAGTTATTTTGTACTAGTTCCTAAACATATTTTTATTATCGTGGCTCTTGATGAAATCCATCTCAATCACTTTAGAAAAGGTCTCTATATTGATGATAAAAAATATTATATTTTAGAAAGTACAGCCAAAAACTCCCCCATTGGATTTCCTTTACGTTATAAACTCCATGAAATCAAAGCCATCATTGAACCTTTTTCAAACAAAAAAATTGATATTAGTAACTTAGAGTGGAGGTTATAAATAAATTTCGGTTATACTTTGCCATAAGAAAATAAGGAAAAATCATGAAAGAACAGACATTAGCTATCCATGCAGGATATGAAAAGGATGCCCAAGGAACAATGGCTGTTCCCCTTTACCAAACAACAGCATACGAATTTAGAGACACAGAACATGCAGCCAATCTTTTTGCACTTAAAGAGTTGGGAAATATCTATACCAGACTGATGAACCCTACCACTGATGTATTTGAAAAACGTTTTAATGCTCTTGAACATGGTGGTGGAGCAGTGGGAACTGCTTCAGGGATGGCTGCTATTTTCTATGCCATTGCTAACGTAGCAGAAGCTGGTGACAATATTATTGTAGCAAGTCAAGTTTATGGGGGAACAACCACCCTTACAGGTCATACCATTAAACGTTTTGGTATAGAGACCCGTTACTTTAATGTCAATAAACCATCTGAAATAGAAGCACTAGTAGATAATAAAACAAAAATTATCCTTTTTGAAAGTATCACCAATCCAAGTATTGATGTTGCAGATTTTGAAGCGATAGTAGCTATAGCAGAGAAGCATAATATTATCACTTGTGTAGACAACACTGTGGCAACACCTATTTACTGTAAGCCTCTTACTTTAGGATGTGATGTGGTGGTTCATAGTGCCAGTAAATATACCACGGGTCAGGGTCTTGCTATTGGTGGGATTGTAATTGAGCGAGAAAACTTGGTAGAGAAAATTAAAGGAAATAGCCGTTACGCACATTTTAATGAGCCTGATGAAAGTTACCATGGTCTTATCTATTCTGACCTACCTCTTCCACTCTTTACTCTCAGAATTCGCCTTGCCCTACTTCGTGATTTAGGAGCAACACCAAGTCCATTTAACTCTTGGTTATACATTCAAGGTTTAGAAACCTTACCATTAAGGATGAAACAACATTCAAGTTCAGCTTTGGCTGTGGCTAAGTACTTAGAATCCCATCCCAAAGTCAACAAAGTAAACTACCCTGGATTGGAATCAAATAGCAACTATGCCTTGGCACAAAAATACTTTCCAAAAGGTCAGTCAGGATTGCTTTCATTTGAGGTCAATACAAAAGAGGAAGCACAAACCATTGCCGATAAAACTTCTATCTTTAAAGTGGTGGTAAATATTGGAGACAGTAAATCAATCATTACCCATCCTGCGAGTACAACCCATCAACAACTTTCAGCACAAGAGCTTATTGATGCTGGTATCCCTGCTGGGCTTATAAGATTGTCTGTTGGACTAGAAGATACTGAAGATTTAATTGCTGATTTAGAGAAAGCGTTAGGATAATTTATTAGAAATAAAGGGGCAAATATGGCAGTTGCCCCTTTACGGTTATTTTAGATATTTTTTATATGCCATCCGTGTTGGGTCCCAAAGACCATCTATAAAAATCGTTGGTGTCCCCGTTACCATTAAACGTTTTTTCATCACTTTGTCTGAGGCTAAGGCTGACTTAATCTCAGCAGTATTAATCTCTTTTTTTGTCAATAAAACACCTGTTTTATCTTTAATCGCTTTTAAGATTTTATCTTCATTTTTCTCTTTAGGGTTAACCACAAGATGATATAAAGATGTTAACTTTTCAAGCTCCCCTTTTTGATGAAAAAAATGCATCGCTTTTGTTGTTACATCTGAAGCAGGATGAATTCGTAAAAGTGGTAAATGATAGTAGTACAAAGCAAACTTAGTGGGATTCTTTTTAACGATATTTATTAACTCTGGTACAATCTCTTGACAATAAGGACAAAATGGATCAGACATCACCAATACTTTATGTGTTGCATTTGCATTTCCTACCAACAAATGACCAGCATCATAAGCAGAAGAAGGCACTTTTGGTTTAAGTGTTTTTGCATAATTTTTACCAGCCCCATCTTTTAACGAAAAAGCAATTTTATTTCCTTTCGTAAATACCACCTGAGGAACAGTTCGTTTTTGATAATCTTTTCCCATTTTTATATTTACTTTTAATGATAAGAAATAGACTTCCCATCCTCTTGTCCCCGCTATCTCATAATTTGAAATAATTTCAATTTTATCGACAGGTGACTTCATCTTGGTTTCCATATATTTCTTTACATAGTGCTGAATCCCAGCACCATCAACTGCATTCAAGTTTAACGTCGCTAAAAGTGTTAGCAGGACTATCTTAATTTTCATTTTGTTTAACTCCTTATTATAATAAAATCTATTCTATCACATCACTGTTAAATAAAAGTGGAATTGATATCCTTTTATTCTCAAATAATTTAAAAATAACAAATCATATATATAAAAAACACCATTTATGTTAGAAGTACTTAACAACATATCAACGAACTATAATAATTAATATAACTATATAAAGTACAAATTGGGTAAAATCCCATTAATGAAATTAGAAAAAAAAGTTGCACACTTTACCAACCCTTTATATTTGGAAAGTGGAAGAATCTTAGAACCTTATAGAATTGCTTATGAAACCTATGGAGAGCCAAACGCTGACAACTCAAATGTTGTTCTAATCTGTCATGCTCTCTCTGGTTCAGAACACGCTGCTGGACTCCATGAAGGGGACAGAAAAGCTGGTTGGTGGGACGACCTTATTGGTGATGGGAAAGCGATTGATACTCAAAAGTACTTTGTCATCTCAACCAATGTCATTGGTTCATGTTTTGGAAGTACTGGACCGATGCACAGTAACTATCCAAACCCTGCACCCTTTCGTCTAAAGTTTCCTGTCTTAACCATAAAAGATATGATAAAAGCACAAAAACAATTGCTGAGTCAACTTGGAATTCATCATCTTCATGCCATTGTAGGTGGTTCAATGGGAGGGATGCAAGCACTCCAATTTGCAGTAGACTATCCAAACTTTGCAGACAAAATTATCTCTTTGGCAGCTACCTATGCAACACAACCTTGGACAATTGGATTTAACAAGGTTGCCATCGAAGCGATAAGGAGAGACCCAAGATTTAAAAATGGGGAATATGAAAAAGATGCCTTTATAGAAGATGGTTTAGATGGTTTAGCTATTGGTCGAATTGCTGGACATATCTCTTACCTCTCACCAGACTCTATGAATGATAAATTTGGAAGAAACTATGTTAACAATGATGGGTTATTTGAGCTATTTGGACGCTATGAAGTGGAGAGATATATGGAGTACAACACCAATAACTTTTCCAAAACTTTTGACCCTTTAAGCTACCTATACATAGTCAAAGCCATCAATACCTTTAACTTAAGTCGTGGTTATGATTCTCTTTATGACGCGATTTTAAGAATTAAAGCCCAAACAACACTTATCTCCTTTAACAGTGACTATCTGTTTTTCCCCAAAGAGATGGAACATATCCATTATATGATGCAAAGAAATAATCAAGATTCATCATACTATGATATAGAAAGTAACTATGGACACGATGCATTTTTAGTAGAAATTGATAAATTTGACACTATAATCAAAGAAAAATTAGAACATTAAAAAGGTATGCTCAATGAAAGCAGAAACATTTGAAAACAAACTAGAAGAATCTAAAAAAATATTAAACCAACTCATGGATCCAACTATTACCCTTGAAGAGAGTCTCAAACTGTATGAAAATGGACTCAAAGAGATTAAAACTGCACAAAAGATGATTGAAGAAGCCAAAACAAAAATAGAAATCATTGAAAAAAACACCTCTAGGTAATTTTAATGAAAGAATTAACCATTGCAGCACTACAACTTCCAACCTTAGGGATGCAAGCAACCAAATTAGACTTTTATTTACGTAATGCCTATACAAGAGATGTAAGAGTTGTTTTACTAGGAGAGTATGTCCTCAACCATTTTTTTAAAGAACTGGAAGAGATGCCCATGAAAATGGTCAAAGAGCAAAGTGATAAGCATATAGAGTTACTTAAAAAGTTTGCACTTAAATACAACATGATTTTTATTGCTCCTATTTTAATAGTAGAGGAGGAACGTTATATTAAAAACATTGTTAAAATCACCAATAACTCTATTACTTTTTATGAACAACAGATACTTATCCCCTATAAACACTGGAATGAAAAAAAATTCTTTGCGAACCCTATTAAACCCTTACACTCCCCTTTAACCTTTAAAGTTGATGGTTTTCATATTATGGTGATGGGAGGGTTTGAACTACACTTTGATCCATTTTGGGAATACGTTACACACAAAAAAATAGATCTTGTATTGCTACCTACAGCCTCCACTTTTGACTCACATAACCGATGGCGTGAAATCATAAAAACCAAAGCATTTTTACACAGCTGTTACATTCTTCGTGCCAACCGTTTGGGTGAATATTCGGGAAAAGATGTGCAATGGAAATTTTATGGAGACAGTATGTTGGTTGAACCTTCAGGGGAAATCTACATGATGCTTGAAGATAGAGAGTCAATGCTTATCGAGACCATCAAAAAAGAACGAATTAAAGAACATAAAAAAAGTTGGGCGTTTGAACAAGAACTAAATATTAGAAAAAAATTAAAATAATGTGTTATCCTGTAAAATAAGAAATAAAGTCTAACTTTTTTGGTTAACTTTTAATTTTCCTGTAATAGTTAACTTGTTATAATATATTAAAAAGAAGGAAACAGGAAAATTTATGAATAATGACCTAATGAAAATAGTTGAAGAGACTAAAAAATTAAAAACTTTGGTACTAGAGGATGAACCAGAAACAAATGACTTGATGTGTACAACATTAAGAAATTTCTTTGCAGAAGTTCACTCAGCAGTCGATGCCAACTCAGCAATGGAGCTTTTTGAAAAATATAGCCCCGATATCATCTTCATCGATATTGTTTTACCAGGAAAAAGTGGACTAGAAGTAGCAAAAGAGATTAGAGAAATCAACCCTAAACAAATCATTGTAATCGTATCTGCAAGTAATGATATGGGTAATATCTCTGATGCTGTTAAAATTGGGGTTAATAACTTTATTAGAAAACCAATCGATACTGATAAAATGATAGATGTTCTTAAAGACATTGTATCAGATATCAAGAAACAAAAGAAAAATAGAACCAAGATTTTTTCAATCACATTACCACTTGATCTTTATGAGCAAGTAGACAATGATGCAAAAGGTGAAAGTATTTCTAAAAATGCTATGATTATTAGAGCATTGAAACATTTTTATAATCTATAAAATTTTTCATAAGAGGGACTCTCTGTCCCTCTTCTTCATATCTTTATTTTAGAGGTCGGCTAAAGCCAACCCTACTACTAAATTTATTTTAACCTTATTCTAACTGACTCTTCATGAGCTGTTAGCCCCTCTGTGTTGGCTATTAAAGCACACGCTTCCCCTATCTCATTTAGTCCCTCTTTGGTTATTGCAATAATAGAAGACTTTTTCAAAAAATGGTCAACTGATAATGGAGAGTAAAACTTAGCTGTTCCACCTGTAGGCAAAGTATGATTAGGACCAGCAATATAATCACCTATCGGTTCGGGGGTATACTCACCTAAAAAGATAGCTCCTGCATGTTTGATTTTCCCCAATAAGTCCATAGGATTTGCTGTCAATACCTCTAAGTGTTCTGGGGCAATTCTATTCATTAACTCTATCGCCTCATCCATGCTCTCAGTTACAATAATTGCTCCACGCTCTTCAATAGATTTTCTAGCAATCTCTTCTCGTGAAAGTGTTCCTAAAAACTCTTCAACTTTAGAAGCAACTTTTGGAGCAAGGGAAGCATCAGTTGTAATCAAAATAGACGATGCCATCTCATCATGTTCAGCTTGTGAGAGTAAATCTATGGCGACAAAATCTTCTCTGGCTGTTTTATCAGCCAAAATCCCTATTTCACTAGGTCCTGCTATCATATCTATGTTCACTTCACCATATACAAGCTTTTTCGCTGTTGCCACAAAAATATTCCCTGGACCCGTAATAACATCTACTTTAGGAATAGTCTCTGTACCATATGCCATCGCACCAATAGCCGAAGCTCCACCCACTTTAAATACCTTGGTCACCTTACATAAATGACAAGCTGCGAGAAGGAGTTCATTGAGTTCATCATCAGGTGCAGGGGTACAAACCACTATCTCTTCAACCCCTGCTACAATTGCTGGAATCGCATTCATCAACAAAGAACTAGGGTAAGCAGCCTTTCCCCCTGGGATATAGAGTCCAGCAGAATCTACAGCTGTTACTTTCTGCCCCAACATCGTTCCAGATTTTTCATAATCAAACCATGACTTTGGCATAAGTTTTTGGTGATAATTTTCTATTCTATCATATGCTAAGTGTAAAGCATCTCTTAAAGTGGTATCAATATTATAATACGCTTTTTCCATTGACTCAACCGAAACATTTAAAGCTTCATCACTCGAAGGAGTCCATCGGTCAAACTTAGCAATATGCCCTTTTAAAGCAGAGTTCCCCTCTGTTCTAATCTCATCAAGTAGACCTTTAACAATGTTTGTCACACCATCTATGTCCATTGCACCACGTTTTAAAAGCTCATCAAATTCACTTTGAAAATTTGCATCTTTTGTACTAAGTATTTTCATTATATTTCCTCTTATATCGTTCCAACATACTCTCATTTCCTATCAAGCCACCTTGATGAATATAAAGTGTTGGGATTTTTAAAATTTTTGGATTTTCTAACAATGTTAGCCATCCATTAGGGTCATAAAGTAAGTCAAACTCCACACCCATTTCGCTTTGTAATTTTAGCCAAATATTATAAGACTCTCTATAGAGCTTTCCAAAGTGTCGTTTTTTAGAAGGAGCTATTATTTCAGGATGAAATTTTTCATCTTTTTCCAACATAAAAAACTGTTTTTTTAAGTACTCAACATCTCCCACACAAGGTACAGTATAAACCATAGGTCGGACTGCCCCCTGTCCGACAAATGCTTTTGCAAGAAAAAGAGCTGTTGTCCCTGTCCCTGAGGGTAAAAAAATATTTAACTCCTCTATCCCCTGCTCCTCTTTCCAAGAGGTAATCTCATCAGCCAAAATTTTCACACCAAATTCAGCATACTCCTCACGACCACCCTCCTCTACAAAAACTGTCTCCTCGTCCTCTATACTCTCTCTTGTAGGTCTCTCCTCACAAATCACTAACTGCATACCGTTCTCTAAAGCATACTTAAAATTACCATGAGGGGTCTCTTTTAAATATGTGGGAAGATGTAGCACATGATATTCAAACTCCCAACCTTTCATTTTGGCTAAAACAGACAAGGAATACATCGCATTGGATTGATTTGAGCCATAAGAGACCACTTTTTTCACCTGAGGAAACTTATGGTATAAATAATAATAAAACTTTCGTGCTTTATTTCCTGAAAACTCTCTACTAAGCAAATCATCTCTTTTAATAAAAAATTGTTGATTTAAAAACTCTTTTTTCTCTACAGGGGAATTGGTTATTTCATTGGAATTAATTATCATACGAAATTATACATAAATATTGACATATATCAATCTGTTTTTATTAACAATATTCTATAATGTTAAACATAATTAAAAGGATTGGAAAATGATAATTTCAAGTTATATGAGAGCAGAGCATAGAGAGTGTGATGAGAGATTTGCAACAGCAGAAAAAGCAGTTATAGATGGTGACTTTGAAGAGGCTGAAAAACAGTTTCTCCTTTTTGCAGACGAAACACTTAGACACTTTAAAAAAGAAGAAGTATCTCTGTTCCCAACATTTGAAGAGATATCAGGAAGTACAGAAGGTCCTACAAAAATTATGAAGTTTGAACATGAACAAGTTCGTGGGCTTATTGGTAAAATGGCAGAGGCTGTTGAAAACAAAGACAGCGATGCGTACCTTTCTTTAGCCGAATCTATGATGATTTTACTCCAACAACACAACATGAAAGAGGAACAAATGCTCTATGCTATGTGTGACCGAGTTATCCCTAAAGAACTAAAAGAGTCAACACTCGCAACCATGAAAGAAGTTCAACTTTAAAAGTAAGGATTCACTATGAAAAAGATCTTACTAGATGCAAGGGATTTGGAACATCCCATCCCCTTGCAATTGGCACTCAACCATCTACAAACTATGGGTACAAATGAATATTTATATATGATACATAGAAAAAAACCGATCCCTTTACTAGAAGTAGCAAAAGAAAAAAAGTTTCCCCATCTATTTTATGAAGAAAATATTGATACATGGCACATACTCATTTCAAAAAATAACAATTTTAATTTAAAGGAGCTTCTCGATGTTTAATCAAGGTGGTCTCTCACTAGAACAAGCCCCTCCCATTTCGGTGGTGATGCGTTTTTTTATTACAGCCTCAGTCTTTGGAGTACTCTTAGGTATTATTCTATTTACCAATTTCACAGGTATCATATCGTTTAACCAATCCAACATGCAACTTATCATTGTTCACTCTTTGGCATTGGGTGTTATGGCATCCTTTATGTTGGGGGCATTGTTTCAGATGCTTCCTGTCATTGCAGGTGTTGTGATTGAACGACCGACAGAAAAAGTTATGATAGTCCATGGTTTACTTGTTGTGGGTATTGTTGTCCAGCTCTTTGCTTTTAATATTGCATCGATTCCCTTACTCTATCTTTTGGCTGTATTCTATTTGGGTATCTCTCTCCTCTATGCACTGATTATCATGATAAGGAGAGTTCTACAAATTCAAGACCATTCTAGCTCTTCAAAAGGGGTACTGTTTGCATTAAGCTCTTTTATTCTTGCCATTATTTTCGGTATTTACCTTTTACTTACAAGTGGAGGATATATTGATGGTGTCTCTTTTCTAAAAGTCAAAGAGTTACACTACACTTTTGCTATTTTTGGTTGGGTCTCTTTACTTATTGTCTCTATCTCATTTCAAGTGGTAGAGATGTTTTACATCACCCCTAAATACCCAGCTTTTTTTAGTAGATACTTGGTAGTTATGATTTTTATTTTATTGTTGGTTAAAAGTTTTGCCATTATTTTTGGGATGGAGAGTCAAATTATCACCATGTTTTTATCTGCTATTTTCATAGTATATGGAGGGGTAACACTGCATCGTTTACACTACAGAAAACGACCCACTTCCGATGCGACAGTATGGTTTTGGCGTTTGGGTATGGGGCTACTTATTTTGAGTATGTTTATCGTTTTTATCAATACCTTTACCACCCTACCCAACAACATTATATTTATAAGCTACATCACCTTTATAGGTTTTGCCCTCAGTATAGTTTTTGCCATGGTCTACAAAATTGTCCCATTTTTAACATGGTTTCACCTCTCAAACCAAGGCTATATGGAAGCCCCAATGATGCACGATGTGATTCATCCTAAAAAAGCAAAAATTCATTTTAAAATTCATGTTGCCATGCTCATCACATGGTTCTTCTCTGCTCTTTTAGAAAAAGCTGACTATCTTATAGTTTTTTCATCATTATTGGTCATAGCATCATTTGGTTGGTTACTGTACCATTTAATTTATGCTGTAAAGAAATATAATTATACTCAGGAACATACAGAAAAAGTGGAGTGGTGATTTAGTTTAGATTGCCACTTTTATATTTTGAAAAAAAGTTTTTAAAAGGAAAATATTTTCTCAAAAAATCCCTTTTTTGTAGCTATCCCTTCTGCAAATAAAGAAAAGTTCTCTTTATATTTTGTATGTCCACTAACAAAAGAGGTCACATTAACATCAACAATACCTCTAACCTCAATTTTATTTCTTCCTATCGGGCTACTTGCAAAAAAAGTACCTATTTTATACATCGTGGCCAGTACATAATCGTTATCGCTTCTATAATTATAAATCTTATCGATAACAGCAGATTTTGCCTGAGTCCAATCTTTTTTATTTGAGCCAATTGCTCCCCCCATCAAATGAACTTGTTGTATGTTTTTTTTCTTTTTTGTTGCCAATGATTCTAATGTATAAAAGATAACTCTTGCCCCTAATGAGTGTCCACATAAGATATATTTTTTATCGGTTCTTGCCAAAATATCTGCCAAGACTATTCCTGTCTGTCCTGCTTTGGTACAAGCAATAGACCAAGGGTTATTGACCACACCTAAAGCAGTCAATGCGATACCAAGTGGACC
>Ga0256827_10000569_pt1 | contig 23023 bp, 20 predicted proteins | sample CV84metaG_FD_185977 | JGI IMG/M metagenome (GOLD analysis project Ga0256827, IMG submission 185977) | Hydrothermal vent microbial communities from East Pacific Rise, Pacific Ocean - CV84 | ecosystem: Environmental > Aquatic > Marine > Hydrothermal vents | place: Pacific Ocean: East Pacific Rise... | reverse complement strand
TCTTCACTATCAAGATACTCAGTAATATCGAAATGTATCAATTCATTGTTCATTATCTATCTCCTTAAGTATTTTCTTTGCTTTTTCTATATCTTTAGACTGGGTAGATTTATCTCCACCCACCAGTAAAATAATAATCTGTTCTTCTCTCTTAGTAAAATAAACTCTATAACCAGGACCCGTTTGAATTCTCAGTTCTGAAATGGATGTACCTAGAGATTTTACATCACCAAAATTCCCATGTTCCATTCTCTCGATTCGTCTGGCTACAGCAATACGACCTTTTAGGTCTTTGAGCTTTTGAATCCAATGAGAAAAGGTTTGTGTTGATTTTATTTCATACATACTGTATTGTATCTATATAGATACAATATGTCAAGTAAAGCTGAAGTGTTCCTTTTATTATAAATAAAATTCATATCTTTTTAGTATAATTCCATACAGGGAGAAATTTATGAAAAAAATTTTACTAATAGGTGTTACTGTTATATTTGGAACGATTACTATGTCAGCTGATGATAGAACGGGAGAGGCTTTATATAAAGCCTCATGTGCATCATGTCATAATTCTGGTACTGTGGGAGAAACTATTGGTGCCCCTACTTTAAGAAATATTAAAGCTTGGAAAAAAGTTAAACAAAAAGGGATTAAAAAAATATATGATTATGTTCTTAAAGGAAAAGGTACTGCTAATCTATGTATGGGAGAAATAATAACATCAAAAATGAGTAATAGTGAAGCAACGAAAACCATTGATTATATGTTATTAACAGCAAATAAAAACAGTGGTATAGAAAACAAGCAACAACTCGAGGATAGTAAGATAAAAAAAGGCAAGGAAGACTTAGTCTCATTAGATGGATTAAAACTTGGCATGAGCAAAAAAGAAGTATTTAAACTCAAATTCCCACAAAAACCACCAAAATCTTTAAACCTTGGATATATTGAAAAACTTTACTATAGAGAAACAGGTAAAAATCTTGAGAAAGATTTTTACCTTTACAAGACTAAAATAGCAGATGAGGAAGCATATATATGGCTTTGGTTTACAAAAGACACTTCTAAACTTTATGCTATGAGAGTAGAGTGGAGAGACCTTCCTGAAATAGCAAAAATGTCATCAGAAGTACATGATATTTTTGTAAAAAAATATGGAGATCCTGGCTCCACAGATAATGCAGTATGGGATTTTGGGAATGTAAAAATTATAGAAAAATATTCAAGAATTTCTATTGATGCTACATATTTTAGGAATATTCTCGTTTACACCTATATAGATAAAGCTTTAAAAAAACAATATGATGAAAGTATTGTACCTTATCAAAGACCAAGTACAGGACTTTAATAGAAAAAGTAAATTTTGAAGAAAATATTATAGTGTCGATTGAAGCCTAAAAAAACTTCAATTAATCAGGTGCAACGATAAGCCGGGTTTTGTCGTTGGGTAGTTATTTATCTAGGCATATTGTTGCCAATATGCTCGAGCGAAGTATGTGTGCTGATCTAACAGCTTGCAAAGCTTATACCATATACTTCTTGCTGCGGGAAGGGTTTACCTAGCTGAGCATGTCACCACACTCACTGGTGGGCTCTTACCCCACCGTTTCACCTTTGACCACTTGCGTGGTAGTCTATTCTCTGTTGCACTTGCCCTCAGATCACTCTGGCCATCCGTTAGATGGAGCCCTGCTTTACTTGCAGCCCGGACTTTCCTCTCGTGGTTTACACCACCAGCAACTACCTGTCACACCTGGGCGGATTATACCATATTTCTTACTAAAAAATAGAGAGTCCAGTCTTTGTTGTAAATTTTTCCAAAGCTAAAGTACCTGCATGGGAATTACCATAGGTATTTAAACCCGGAGACCATACAGCAATGGACATTTCACCAGGGATCGTTGCAACGATCCCTCCACCCACACCACTTTTTCCCGGAAGACCTACATTAAACGCAAATTCTCCGGAAGCATCATAATGTCCACACGTAAGCATCACTGCATTGATACGTTTTGCACGACTTGCATCTACAATCTTCTTTCCTGTAACAGGATCAGTACCACCAAAGGCTAAAAAGAGCATAGCCCGGGATAATTCTTCTGTATTCATTGTAATAGCACAGTGTTTACAATACGTCATTACTGCATCCTGTACTTCTGTTTCAAAATTTCCAAAACTTCTCATCAGTCTTGCAAGTGCAAGATTTCTATCACCATGTTCCATTTCTGATCTTGCAACATGCATATCATAAAATATATTTTCATTATCACTGGTTTCCCGAATAAATTTCATAATAGCATCTATGGTTTTAGACGCATGATTATAATGGGCAAACAAAGCATCTGTAATCGCTATGGCACCTGCATTAATAAAAGGATTACGAGGGATTCCAGCTTCATATTCCAACTGTACCAAAGAGTTAAAAGCATTGCCTGAAGGCTCAACTCCTACTCTATTATAAAGTTTTTCACCATATACTGCCAAAGCCATCGTAAAAGTGAATACCTTCGAGATACTCTGTATAGAAAACTTTTGATCACTCTGCCCCACAGAAAAGAGAGAACCATCTTCCAGTGTGATCGTCATAGAAAATTGACCTTTTTGTACATCAGCTAAAGCCGGAATATAGTTTGCCACCTTGCCACCCATAAGTTCAGGTTGTATTTCAAGGTAAATGTCATCGAGTATTTTTTGATAATTCATCATAATGCTTTTTTTAACGTATTATACAGGATGATCAGTGAAATTTATTTAACTGAGACTTGGCAAGTATAATAAAGTAATTTTAGATTTAGATTTAATTTTTTTTAGCTACACTTAAATATGAAAAAATTAGAAAAAAACAAATTAAAAGCACTTTTAGAAATCATTGGTTCAAATCCTTCCCTCCAAATAGCCCATTTTACACAGGGAGGTGAGATGCTCACAAATATGTTAAGTGAATATTGTCATACAAGAGATTACCTCTACCAAATTAATTCTATAGATAATGCATTTTATGACACATCAAGAGATAAATTTAAAACTATAGATACTACCCTTGTAAAAAATTTCAATTTAAATAGAAAATCTTATATGATGCAAGGTAAACAGTATGATTTTATTTTTATTACTGTAGATATTGAAGATAATTTTAAAGAAGAGTTTTTAAAACAGATCCATAAAATTGTATTAAACGCAGGAAATATAGTAATCTTTTTACCTAAAGGTGATACTGATCAACGATATAAATGGATAGCACTTTTAGAGGAGACTTACTATGTCGCTACCAATACCATAGATGATCTATTTGAGAACTATGATATCATTATTTCTAAAAAAATGCATGGCTGGGGAGGGAAATAGCCATACATTACTCACATTGAGTCACTATTGCCCCTACAAGATCAATAAAGACTGTTGCTGTTCTATCATCTATATCTTTATCTATTACGAGTGATCTTATCTTTTTTTCATGTTCATCTGCAAGATCTCTCTCTTCAAGCATCTTTTCTGCTACAGCAAGTCTTCTAAATACTTTTTCAAGCTCTTGCTCTACAATATTCTGATTGGCTGTTTTTGCTATTTCAAAATAGCTGGATTGCGGTGATCTACCCCAAAAGTCAGTTCTAGCATCTTCATACTCTTCATCTTCTTCTATATAACTACTCATTAGAAATCCTATGTTAAATTTTGCACATTATAACCAAAGAATATGGAAAAAAGATACGTTAAAAGTTAGAAAGAGAGTTTTTTTTAAATTTGTAACCAAATTGTCAAGAAGGAGTGTACATCAATTATGAAGTAAAGATTTATTTTTGATTTGTAGTAGATTTGAAAGTTGTTGCGAAAGAGTGTACGTCAGTACATGACTGAGTAACTCTTTCAAAGATGCTGCGAAGCAAGAATAAATTCTTACTTCATTGATTCTTTTGCGTATTTTTCGCCAAGATCATATGCTTTTAGGTTGATATCATGAACCTTCGCAGGTACTTTACTCAACATAGTATCGATAAGCGTTTGTTTATCAATAGCATCCATATAAGTGTTAGCAATAGCAAGTGCAACTACTGATTGAGTAATTACATTTCCTACCTCTTCTTTAGCAATAGTAATAATAGGTATCTCTACGATATTCCATTTTTTTCTATCTTCTTCAGTCGGTGTTACCAAGTTTGGTTCAACAACAATTGTTCCACCTGGTTTAACCCCATCTTTAAATGATTGGTAAGATACATTTGCAACGGATAACATGAAGTTTACTTCACCATCATTTGCATAGGGATAATAAATCTCTTCATCATCTAGTTGAATATCAACAACCGTTGGTCCACCACGTACTTGTGATGTATATGTTGCTGTTTTTAGTCCAAAACCACCAGTTTTAATTTTTGCAGCTGCAAAAATTTCACCAGCAAGAAGAACACCTTGTCCACCAACACCTGTAAATCTCATTAATGTTTTAGCCATGATGTATCTCCTTATATTTTCTTAACAAAGTCATCTTGAGTGATTTTAGCTCTCTCACCCTGATGTACTTTTTTAATATCATCGTACATATCACAATACTCTCTTACTTCTGTATCTTGTTTTAAGACACCTGTTGGAAGTAGATTCATTTGCTCTTCCGGAGTCATTGCATCATATTTCTTTTTAGAAACAGTAATAGAATCAATCCAGTCAAGGTTTGCCATAGCAGAAGCCATTTTATTCTTTCTACCAAGGTTAATGTGGCAGTTTGAGTTAATTTCTACAAAAGAGAAACCTTTATGCTGTAACGCTTGTGTAATTAGTTTTTCCATTTTCTTAGGTGAGTTAACTGTCTCTCTACCTACAAATGAAGCTCCAGAAGCTATAGCAAGTTTACAAGCATCAAATGTAGGGTCAATGTTACCAGCTTTCTGAGTCACTGTCCACATACCTTGTGGTGTTGTAGGAGATGTTTGAGAGTTAGTTAAACCGTAAATAAAGTTGTTGATAATAATAAATGTAATATCAATATTTCTTCTACATGCATGAATTGTGTGGTTACCACCAATTGCAAGTGCATCACCATCACCAGCAACACAAACGACATGCTTGTCTGGGTTAGCAAGTTTAATACCTGTTGCATATGCTACTGTTCTACCGTGTGTAGTGTGTACCGTATTGAAGTCAATATAAGAAGAGAATCTTCCTGAACAACCAATACCAGAAACAACACACATATCATCTTGAGAGATGCCAAGTTTATCTACAGCACGGATGAATGACTTAAGGATAACCCCGTCACCACAACCCCAACACCATAGTGTTGGCATCTTTTCTAGTCTTAAATATTTATCGTAATTAAATGCCATATTAAAATACCTCTTTTACTTTACTAACAATTTCATGTGGAGAGATTGCTCTACCATTTACTTTATAAAGACCTTCAATATCAAGTCTACTTGAAGCTCTCTCTATCTCTTCTGTATATTGTCTAATATTTAGCTCAACACATAGAACATTTTTGATTTTATCTGTAAACTCTTTAATTTTATTTGCCGGAGATGGCCAAATAGTGATCGGTCTAAATAGTCCAGCTTTAATTCCATCTGCTCTAAGATGTCTAATAGCCTCTTTTGCTGCTAGAGAAACTGAACCGTAAGCGATGATTAATACTTCACCCTCTTCTCCAGTCAAGTCATCACACATAAACTCTTCGTTAAGTTCAATCTCATCTTGGTGAGCCATAACTTTATCTTCAAGTCTCTGAATAAGTTTTCTACAAGTTTCAATCTCTTCAGTTGGGAAACCATTTTTGTCATGGTGAAGCCCTGTATAGTGGTATCTATACCCTTCAAACATTGGATTTAGTACTGCTGGTTCTGTTGGTCCACACTCATATGGGAAGTACTCATCAGCTGGTCCGTCAAATGTTTTTCTTGGAACAATTCCAGCTTTAACCTCTTCAACTGTTGGAAGCATCGCTTTACCATGCATGTGACCTATAGTCTCATCAAGTAAAACAATTACTGGTTGCATAAATCTGTCAGCAAGGTTAAATGCTCTTACTGTTTCAGTATAACACTCTGCCAAGTTACCTGCACATAGAGTGATTGATCTATAATCACCGTGTGATGGGTTACTTGCCTGTTTAATATCACCTTGTGCCACACGAGTTGGAAGACCAGTTGATGGACCACCTCTCATTACATTTACACATACCAAAGGTACTTCTGCCATTTGAGCAAGACCTAAATTCTCTGCTTTAAGAGACATACCTGGACCTGAAGTCGCAGTTAATGCTCTTGTACCACTCATTGCAGCACCGATAACACAACAGATACCTGCTATTTCATCTTCCATTTGAATAGATGCTCCACCAACCTTTGGTAAAAGGTCAGAACAAACATGCATTATTTCACTAGATGGCGTTAATGGATATCCTCCAAAAAACGTACATCCAGCATCAACAGCTGCAATCGCTGATAATTCATTACCAGTAGATATTACTTCTCTAGTTGCCATTAGTTCTCCTTACTTATAATCTGTAGGTATTCTATACCCGTTATTTGCTATTGCTTCTTGTCTAGCTTTAGAAGTATCTGTTAGTTTTGCAAATTTAAACTCTTTTTTCTCTGCTACATAGATTGCAAAATCTGGACATGAGAGTTCACACTCATTACATCCTATACATGCTTCAGGTGCAATAACACTAATCATTGCCCCCAATGTTGAAGTTGGTTCCTGTTGCATAGAAAGGACACCTGCAGGACATGCGTCCACACAGATATCACATGCTTTACATCTAGCTGTGTCTACCCATACTGGAGTATTCTCTGGTGATACCATTGCTGCCATATCTTCCCCTTTTTATTTGTTAAAATTAAGTGAGATTTACTATTCACTGTAAATGAGAATACCAAACTTTTAATTATTTAGGTATGAATAAGATGGAATTATTGTCAGTATAAGGAGCATTGTTACCTTTTGAAGCAACAAAAAATCAATATTTTTAAGGGGAAATAGTAGTTTTAATTGTTCATTTTTCCTATAGCACAAGAGACAAAACTTTTTGCTTTTGCAGAAGTTCCATCTACAAATCCCATTTCTTCTGTAATGAAAGGATAGCCCAGTTTTTTAAGTGCTGTACCCAATGCAGGTATCATTTCCTCTTCAATATCCAAAGTGATCTCACGAGGTTCTTTTTCAAGGTTCACCTTCACTTCACCAAATTGTTCAAAAAGTTTTTCTTTCAAAGTAGAAGCACAACCACCACATTTAACATTAATCACTTGAAATGTCTGTATCATTTCGTTACCTTTAGCTTTTAAGATAGCATAGGAAAAATATATATAAAATTGCTTAATAGCAACTACAAAGACAAAGCAAGCGCTTTGTCTTATAAAATTTATTTAGATAAAACTTCTTTAATTGCTTTACCTATCTCAGCAGGAGAAATAACAACTTTTACACCTGCTGCTTCCAATGCTTCCATCTTCTCTTTAGCTGTACCAGCTGAACCAGATACGATCGCACCTGCATGCCCCATTGTTTTACCTTTAGGTGCAGTTTGTCCGGCAATAAATGCTACAACCGGCTTAGTGATCTGCTCTTTGATCAGTTTGGCAGCTTGAATTTCAAGGTCTCCACCAATTTCACCAATCATTACGATTGCTTCAGTATCCGGATCTGCTTCAAACATTGGCAAGATCTGATTATAGGAAAGACCAATGATCGGGTCTCCACCAATACCTACAGCTGTAGTAATACCATATCCTTCATTACATACCTGGTTTGCACCTTCATATGTCAATGTACCAGACTTGGAAATAAGTCCAACATTACCTTTTTTGAAGATCATACCCGGCATGATCCCGATCTTACACTCTTCAGCAGTAATCACACCCGGGCAGTTTGGCCCGATAGTCATCATCCCATGTTTAGTGGCATGTGCTTTAGCAGCTTGCATATCTTTGACCGGAGCACCTTCAGTAATAATTACTGCAAGTTCAATTCCTGATTCAGCCGCTTCCATAACGGCATCACCTACAAATGCAGGTGGGACAAAGATCATTGATACTGTTGCACCTGTTGCAGCAACTGCTTCAGAAACTGTATTAAATACCGGTTGACCCAAATGTGTTTGACCCCCCTTATTCGGTGTAACACCACCAACGATATTTGTACCATAATCAATACACTGCTCTGCGTGGAAAGTTCCCTCTTTACCTGTGAATCCCTGAACGATCACTTTTGTATCTTTATTTACTAAAATTGACATCTATATACTCCCTTACGCTTTTGCCGCAGCTTCAACTGCTTTTGCTGCACCATCACCAAGATCATCACCAACAATTAAATTAGCAATATTTGCATTTTTAAGAATTTCTGCTGCTTCCGGCGCATTTGTTCCATCAAGCCTAACAATTACAGGTACATTTACATCTGTAATTTTCGTTGCTTCAATAATACCATTCGCAATTCTGTCACATCTTACGATCCCACCAAAGATATTTACAAAAATAGCTTTTACTTTTGGGTTTTTAAGAATAATTTCAAATCCTTTGGCAACTGTTTCAGCATTCGCCGAACCACCAACATCAAGGAAGTTTGCAGGTGTTCCACCCATATAGTTGATTGTATCCATCGTACCCATTGCAAGACCAGCACCATTTACCATACAACCAATCTCACCATCAAGTGCAACATAAGAAAGACCATATTTAGCTGCTTCAACTTCATCTGGATCTTCTTCTGTCAAGTCTCTCATTGCAGCAATTTCCGGTTGACGTCCAAGAGCAGAATTATCAAATCCCATTTTACCGTCAAGCGCAATAAACTCACCCTTACCTGTTTTCACAAGAGGATTGATCTCTATCATCTCTGCATCAAGCTCCATATAGAGTTTGAAGAGTTTCTGTGCAAACGTAATAATATTCTTCTGTTCAGCTTTATCAGTAATACCTAGACCAAATGCCAGTTCACGACCGTGAAAACCCTGGAAACCGATAGCCGGATCAACAGGAACAGTTACGATCAGCTCAGGAGTATTTTCTGCAACATCTTCAATGTTCATTCCACCTTCTGTAGATGCCATGATCAAAGGCATTTCCAATTTTCTGTCTAAAACAACAGAAAGGTAAAGCTCTGATTGAATATCTGCTCCATCTTCAATATAAAGTTTTTGTACTAATTTACCCTCTGGACCGGTCTGGTGTGTTACCAAAGTCATTCCAAGAATCTCATTCGCCAACTCTTCTACTTCGTCAAGTGACTTAGCAAGTTTAACACCACCACCAAGACCACGACCACCTGCATGAATTTGAGCTTTAACAACCCAAACAGGACCACCCAATTCTTGTGCAGCAACAACTGCATCTTTTACACTTTCAACCATAATACCTTTTGGCACTGGTACATCATACTTGGCAAAAACTTGTTTCGCTTGATACTCATGAATATTCACGTAGACTCCTTTTTTTACAATAAGTTCCTTTATTATACGTCTTTGAGTGATAATTATGGGTTAATTGAATTATTATTAGGAGTGATTTTAAAAAAGTGTTAAATATCTACACATTTTTAAAATAGGAGAAAAAGAAAAGGTAGCGAAATGCTACCTTTTATCATTTTTAAGAACAAAGCATGTTACGCTTTAGGTGCGATCATCTCTTCAGGTTTAACATTTTTATCAAAGTCTTCAGCCGACATAAGTCCAAGCGCCACTGCTTCTTCTTTCAGTGTTGTACCGTTTGCATGAGCAGTTTTTGCAATTTTTGCAGCATTTTCATAACCAATAAATGGATTTAATGCGGTGACAAGCATTAAAGAATCATTGAGGAATTTTTCAATGTTCTCTTTAATCGGCTCAATACCTACAGCACAATGCACATCAAAACTTACCATAGAATCTGCAAGCAGTTTTACAGACTGTAAAATATTATAGGCAATTACCGGCTTAAATACATTGAGCTCGAAGTTACCCTGAGATGCGGCAAACCCGACTGCTGCGTCATTACCCATAACTTGTACGGCTACCATAGTCACGGCTTCTGCCTGCGTAGGATTCACTTTACCCGGCATAATGGATGAACCAGGCTCATTTGCCGGGATCTCAATCTCTCCAAGACCACAACGCGGGCCTGAAGCCAACCATCTTACATCATTGGCAATTTTCATCATATTTGCAGCCAATGCCTTTAATGCACCGGAAAGTACTACTTCTGCATCATGCCCTGTCAGTGCATGAAATTTATTTGGTTGAGAAATAAAATCGTAATCTTTTCCCATAAAGCTGTTCAACTGTGCAGCTACACGCTCAGAGAACTCAGGATGTGAGTTCAATCCGGTACCTACTGCTGTTCCTCCAATAGCAAGTTCTCTACAGTAGACCAAGGCATCATTGATTTGCTTTAAATTGGTTTCAAGCATTGAAACATATCCACTAAGTTCTTGACCCAGTGTTAACGGTGTTGCATCCTGAAGGTGTGTTCTACCTATTTTAACCACATTTGAAAATGCTTCTGACTTTGCAGTCAATGTTGCTTTCAACTGCTCAAGTGCAGGAATAAGACTGTCTGTGACAGCCACCACTTCCGCAATACGCATACCTGTTGGATACGTATCATTTGAGCTTTGTCCTTTATTAACATCATCATTTGGGTGTACCAAATGCTCTTTAGTAAAGTCTCCACCTAAAATTTCCGTAGCTTTATTGGCAACCACTTCATTCATATTCATGTTAGACTGTGTTCCTGAACCTGTTTGCCAAACAACTAGAGGAAAATTATCATCCAACTCTCCATTCAATACACTGTTACATGCTTTTGTAATGGCAACGGTCTTGGCATCATCAAGACGTCCAAGATCATTATTCACCAATGCACAAGCTTTTTTCAAGTTGGCAAATCCGTACACTACCTCTTTAGGCATTTTTTCTATACCTATCTGAAAGTTCTGTACAGAACGCTGTGTTTGTGCTGCCCAATACTTGTCTGCAGGAACCTGCATCTCACCCATGGTATCTTTCTCTATTCTAAAGCTCATTTATTCTCCTAGTCTAATATAGTATAAACTATTCTACACTTAGATTTGTTAAAATTGTATAAATGGGAGTTGAGCTTGATAAAACCTCAAGCTCAATGGGAAGTATGGTAATCTAGGAATCAAAAAATCCACTCTCTGTCAAGATGGCTATATTTTCTTTAATAGAGGCAATAGACTTGGCAAATTTTGCTTTTGTCTCTTCATCAAAATCAAGTTCAATTACTTTTTCAACACCGTTAGCACCAATCACACATGGTACACCAACAGTCACATCACTATATCCGTATTCGCCATCTAACATAGCACTGCTCGGAATAACTTTCTCTTCATCACTCAGAATTGCTTCAACCATAATAGATATTGCACGTCCCGGAGCAAAGAAAGCGGATGTTTTCAAGTATTTCACTATCTCAGCACCACCATCTTTGGTTTTGGCAATAATTTCATCCATATCTTCTTTAGATACGATTTGATTAAGCGGTATCCCTCCTACACTCGCAATATCTGTGTAGGGGATCATATTTTCTCCATGGTCACCTAAGACCATAGGTTTGATCTGTGCTGCACCAAAACCTGTTTTCTGTCTAATCTGGTATGCCATTCGAGAAGCATCCAAAGCACCCCCCATACCTATGATCCTGTTTTTATCCCAACCTGTTACTTTATGCACAACATAAGTCATGACATCCAATGGATTGGAAACACAAAGGATAATAGCCTTGGGAGAATACTTCTTAATATGTTCCGAAACTTCTTTCACAATACCTGCATTGATATTAAGCAGATCTGCTCTGGTCATATCTTTTTTTCTTGGTACCCCTGCAGTGATGACCACAACATCACAATCTTTAATATCTTCAGGTTTCACTGCTGCTTCCACTACTGTTCCTCTTGGTGAGTAATTGGTAGCCTGCGCAATATCCAATGCTTTACCTATAGCCACTTCAGGGAAGATATCATAGAGTAATATTCTATGACATGTCCCTGTAAATGCCAAACTGTATGCTGCTGCTGCTCCAACTGCTCCTGCGCCTATAATTGCTACTTTTTTCCCTGTCATCTGCTCTCCTGAAAATAATTTTTTTAATTTTATAGTTTACTTAACTTCCAAACCAAAAGTAAAGCCATTCTTCACTTGTTCTATCAATTCAGGCAAGATATCTTCATATTCACCCACTATTCCAAAATCTGCATTTGAAAAGATCGTCTCTTTTGCATTATGATTAATGGCAATGATCGTTTCAGACTCCTTCATCCCTGCAACATGCTGAACTGCACCGGATACCCCAATCGCCACATAGACTTTTGGTCTTACTGTTTTACCTGTCTGTCCAATCTGTCTGGCATATTCGGAAACACCTTCATCAACCATTACTCTTGTTGCTGCCCATTCTGTATTTATACCCTGATCATTTAAAACCTGTGCCAAATCTTTGACCAGTTTCATATCATCACTGGTCGTACCTCTACCACCCGCAACAATAATATCTGCTTCAAACAGATTTTGCAATCCACCCTCACCTCTTACTGTTTCAATGATCTCTGTAACAAAATCATCTTCACTCAGTGTAGGCGTAATATTTGTAATAATACCTTCTCTGGATGCATCAGGTGTTGGGACTTCAAATGTTCCTGCTCTTGCCGTTGAGATCTGAGGACAGACAAATCCTAAGATAGTTGCCAATTTAGACTCTCCATAGGTCGGTCTTCTTGATTCAAGAATAGGTGCATAGATCTTTTTCTCTTTTCGATTAATATGCTCACCAATTTCAAGAGCAGTGCAGTCTGCGGTTACCCCACCTTCTACTTTCACCCCAATTCTAGGTGCAAGTTCACGACCGGCAGTTGTTGCTGCAAAAAGAGCGATTTCCGGATTTTTATCATCTATAACAGTAGAGAAAATTGATGCAAAAGGTAAGATCCGATACTCTTCCAGCCTTTCATCATCCACAACCACCACTTCATCCGCTCCATGGGCAATAAGCTCTTTTGCAAGATCTTGAATATCTTTACCTATAAGAAGGGTGATCACTTTTGTACCCTCTTCAAGTTGACTTGCAAGGTTTCTTGCCGGGGTGAGAAGTTCCAGTGAAGGTCTTGAGATTTTGCCATTGACCACTTCTGCCCAGGTTAAAATACCAGAGGCACCATTTCTAAAGTCTATCTCTTCAAAACCTTCCGGTCTCTTTTTCTCTTTTTTCTCTTTTTTCTCTTTAACTTCCAGTGTATTTTTACCTGCTTTGACATTCTCTATCAGACTGGATACAAGTTCAGACTCACCATGTCCTTCACACATTTTAATCTTGGCTCTTTCACTTTTGATATTCGCTACTTTTGCAACAATGGTTGGAGATCCACTTAAGCCAATGTTTTCATCACTTAAATTTACATCATCAATGTTAAATACGGTTACTTCTGAATTTTTTGCTTTTACTGCACCGCTTAAAGTCGGTCTGCGTGGATCAATTCCTGTAGGCGTAAAAGAGAGAGTACAAGGAAGTGGCAGTCTCATCATCTGATAACCACCTTCGATGATCCTTCTCGCTTCAATATGTCCATCTTTTAAAGTTGCCACTTCAATAAATGTTGCTTGGGGTATCCCCAGATTTTCAGCCACTTGGGAAGGTACATGTGCAGTATCACCATCACTTGTTTGCCGTCCTGCTACGATAATAAAGTCTTCATTCAGTCCTTTGCCATAGCCTAAATGTTTAAGCATAGTAGCGATTGCAAGACCTGTTGCATACGTATCTGATCCACCCAGTCTCCTGTCACTCAAAAGATATGCTTCATCATATCCCATAGATAATGCTTTTTTAAGCGATACATCAAAAGAAGGAGGTCCCATAGAGCAAACGATAAGTTTTGCATCAGGATTATCATTCTTCATTTGAAGTCCAGCCTCTAAAGCGTATCCGCAATCTATATTAATAATGGATTTTGCTTTAGTTCTATCCATCAATCCATCTTCACCCATTCTCATCTCTGATGGCAATGGTACTTGTTTCATTAAACTAATTATTGTTAAAGCCATATTCCCTCCTTCTACATATAGTCATAATCCGGACCATCACCACCATAAGGTGTTGTCCAGGTAATTCCACCATTTGGTGATTTAATATCACATGTTTTACAATGTACACAATTCTCTGCATGAAGCCTTAAAGATTTTGTTCCCTCTTTATCAGTATGAAGTTCATACACTTCTGCAGGACAAAAAGCCTCTTCTGATAAGCCATATTCTTCTATATTTGACCTTTGGAATTCAGTCTCATTATTTACAACCAAATGCACAGGTTGTACTTCATCATGCATTGCTTTTGAATAAAAAACAGAAGTAACTTTATCAAACGTAAGTTTTTTATCGAAGTCCAGTTTTCCGGCAAATCGTTTTGCAAAAGGAATACCTGAATACATAGCTACTTTTTTTGTGGTATCACAGTCTGCTTCAACTTTAGGTACAAAGAGACATGTACCGCCTGTGAGCAATTGAACACCCATTTTCAATCCACCAAGCACCATACCCTCTTGCATTACAGCTCTCATGTTTCTGGTAGGGTACATCTCTTTATAGATAAAACTATTGTTTACACGTTCTTCATATTCTGCAAGTATTTTCTTAGAGGTATCACCTTTATCCAATGCACTCATTGCCGTTTTGGCAGCACAAATACCTGATCGGATAGCCAAATGCACACCTTTTAGTCTTGCAGTACTCAAGAAACTGGCACTGTCCCCAACGATCATAAGATTGTCTTCATAATATTTAGGAATAGAGTTCCATCCCCCCTCTGGTAGAGTTTTAGCCCCAAATTCAATAATACTGCCGTCTTTTAAGAATTTTGAGACATAAGGATGTGTTTTCCATACCTGCATCGCTGCATGTGTGTCAAAACCTGGATCAGGATAATCGAGACCTACAACCAGTCCAAGAGCTACTCTATTATCACTCAATCCGTAAATAAATCCACCACCAAACTCAGACTTGTCTTCAAGCGGATATCCAAAAGTATGATAAACTGCACCCGCTTCAATATTACCTTCGGGCACTTTCCATATCTCTTTTACACCCAGAGAGTAGATCTGTGGATTTTTACCTGAATCCAGATTAAATCTCTCGATCACTTTTTTAGCAAGACTTCCTCTCGTACCTTCTGCCAAAACAGTAATATCTGCTTTGACTACAGTACCCTCCTGGTAGTTTTTCTGTTTTACACCATGATGATCGACACCGGTATCTTTGGTTTTGATACCAGCTACTTTCCCATTCTCATCATAGAGCATATCATCTACAGCAAATCCTGTGTAGATCTCTACCCCTTTGGCTTCAGCAAGTCCTGCCAAATACTTACATACTTGGGCAAGTGAAGCAATATAATTACCATCATTCTTTAGGTATGGAGGGTGGAACGGTAACTCCATTTCTCCATTTTCATTAAGCTTAACTGTCACATCTGTTGATACTTTAGAGTCAAATGGAATACCATCGAACTCCTCCTGCGTCAATAGATCTTTAAATACTTTAGGTCGTATCACCGCACCTGAAAGAATATGCGAACCGATTGAGTTACCCTTTTCAATAAGCATTATTCTCTTCTCTTTACCTTCTTTCTTCAGACTGTTGACAAGTTCAATGGCTGTTGCCAGTCCAGAAGGTCCTCCACCAACGATAAGCACGTCAGTTGAAATAACATCACGATTATCCATATAAGTACTCCCTGTTTATAAAATCACCTGAACCCGGATCTTTATATAACCTAGGTCAAATAGTTGCATAACCATTTCATTCTGGTTTTTTTCCCATTGGAAAAGATTTTTTAAACAAAAGTAAAAATATACTCTTTAAAAGCCAGAGTGGAAGAATAACAACTATATATCAAGCGTTATTCAAAATATCACTTTTTAAATTATAATTCAAATAAGTAGTGCTTTTAGAGAAGGAGAGAAGTAAAAATGTGGGGATTGGTAACAGTATTTTAGGAAAAGAAATAATTAAAATAACTAACAGTTATATAACATTCAAAAGAGGAAGTGCTCTTTTGAATATTTTTTATGTATCAAAGAAGTTCATCTCTTCCAGTATATTGACCATCTCCTGTACAGATGCAACAGAGTTTTTAAACCGTGTCTGCTGCAAAGGTTTCAATGCCATTGTGATCACTTTTTCAGCGCCACCTGCACCAATCATCACAGGGACACCTGAAACAATCCCTGAATATCCATAATCATTTTCCAGCATGATCGCACAGGAATGAATCTGATTTGTATCTTGTAAAATAGCATCAACCATAACTGTTGTTGATTTTGCAGGTGCATAATATGCTGAACCATCTCCAAGAAGATTTACGATCTCTGCCCCGCCATTTCGTGTTTTTCTAACGATCTCTCCGATCTCTTCAGAGTCAAGCAGATCCTCGATTGGTACACCTGCAACCGTAGTAAACTTGGAAAGTGGTACCATCGTATCACCATGTCCACCCATCACTGTTGCACGTATCTGTCCTGCACCATACTCAAGTTTTTCATAAATAAAGTGAGCCATTCTCGCAGCATCCAATATACCTGCCATACCAAGTACTCTCGCTCTTGGGAAACCTGTTTCCTTCAGTGCAACATATGTCATAACATCCAAGGGATTAGAGACAACAACAACGATCGCATCCGGTGCATGTTCTTTGATCTCTTTTGCATATCCTTTGACGATCTCTGCATTCTTTGTCAGTAGGTCATCTCTACTCATACCCGGTGTTCTGGGTGCACCTGCTGTAATGACCACCACATCTGAATCCACCATATCTTCCGGACCTTTAGCTGCTTTTACAATAGTATGCTGTCTTGCTGCATTGGCTGCTTGAGACATATCCAATGCTTTTCCTTTTGCAACATTATAATTTCTACCTCTAAGAACAACATTGTGACATGTCCCGTTCATTGCCAATATAAATGCTACCGTAGAACCAAAATTACCTGTACCGATAACGGTTACTTTTTTACCTTTTGCCATGAGAATCCTTTTAAACTTTAGAACTAATGCCAAGTCCCCTTCTACAGAGGTCTATACACTAGTTGATTTTTATTGCAGGATATGACCTTCAAACAAAACATAACTCATAATTTTTATTATCAATAATATTTTGCAATGTTAGAGAAGTCAAGATCCTACGTTGATAATACTTAAATTTTATTATAAAAGTATTACACGGAGCACAATGCTCTGTGTGAAGTATTTTTCTTTGATCAAAGGATCAAATTAAGCCATTCAGGATCTAGTCCCTCTGTGGCATAAAGTTTTAACTTAAATAGAATCTATGATTGCATTTAAAGTTGCAGATGGTCTCATCGCAGCTTCAGCTTTTGCATCATTTGGATGGAAATAACCACCGATATCCTGTGCTTTACCTTCAACTGCAAGAAGTTCAGAAATAATCGTTTCTTCTTTTTCTTTAAGTTCAGCGGCAACAGGTGCAAATTTTGCTGCCAGTTCAGCATTTGCACCATTAGCCAATGCATCAGCCCAGTACTGTGCTACGAAAAAGTGAGATGCCTTATTGTCCGGCTCACAACATTTTCTTGATGGTGCTTTATTATTATCAAGGTAACCATCATTTGCAACATCAAGAGCAGCAGTAAGTGCTTTAAGTTTTTCATCCGAATGTTTTTGACCGATAAATCTTAATGATTCAGCAAGCGCAAGAAATTCACCAAGTGAATCCCATCTTAAGTGCCCTTCTTTTAAGAATTGGTCGACATGTTTAGGCGCAGAACCACCAGCACCAGTCTCATAAAGACCCCCACCTGCAAGCAAAGGAACAATAGAAAGCATTTTAGCAGATGTTCCAAGCTCTAAGATCGGGTACATGTCTGTTAGATAATCTCTAAGAACATTTCCTGTAACAGCGATTGTATTTTTACCTTCTCTTACTCTAGCGTTTGTAAATCTTGTTGCTTCTGCAATCTCCATAATTTGAATATCAAGACCATCTGTGTTTAGGTCTGCAAGATATTTATTTACTTTTTTAATCATCTCTGTATCGTGACCTCTATTTGCATCTAGCCAGAAAATAGTTGGTACACCTTCAATTCTTGCTCTCTCAACTGCTAATCTTACCCAGTCTTTGATAGGAATATCTTTTGCTCTAGACATTCTCCAAATATCACCTTTTTCACACTCAAAACTCATTAACTCTGTTCCATCTTCTGCTGTTACAGTCACTGTACCAGCTTCAGCCAATTCAAATGTAGTTGGATGAGAGCCATACTCTTCTGCTTTTTGAGCCATAAGACCAACATTGGCTACTGAGCCCATAGTACTTACATCGTATTGACCATTAGCTACACAATCTTTTACCATCTCTTCGTAAAATAGACCATAAGTTGCATCAGGAATTACAGCCACACATTCAACTGCATCACCGCTTCTGTTCCATTGTTTACCACCTTCACGAACAACTACAGGCATAGATGCATCAATAATTACATCATTTGAAGCATTAAAATTTGTTTGACCTTTATCAGAATCAACCATGGCAATTTCAGGATTATCAGACTCAACAACAGCTTGGAATGCAGCTTTAATTTCAGCTTCTTGTGCGTGACCAGCAATCTTTTTTTCTAAATCACTCATACCAAGATTAGGGTTAACATTAAGTTCGGCAAAGGTATCTGCATACTTTGTAAATACTTCTTGGAAGAATACTGTAAATGCATGACCAAACATTATAGGGTCAGAAATTTTCATCATGGTTGCTTTAAGGTGGATCGACCATAAAACATTATTTGCTTTTGCTTCTTCAATAGTTTTTGCAATAAATGTTTTAAGTTTGGCAACTGACATAAATGTACCATCTAAAACTTCTTTATCCATCGCATCAATAGTCTTTAATACCTTTCCATTAAGTGCGATAGTTACTTTTTGTGCTTTATCTATAGTAACAGATTTTTCATTTCCGTAGAAATCTCCATTACCTTCCATATGGGCAATATACGCTTTTGAATTTTCAGAGAATGCCTTTAATCTATGTGGATGTTTTTGTGCATATCTCTTCACAGCTGCAGCTGCTCTTCTGTCTGAGTTTCCTTCTCTTAGTACTGGGTTAACTGCTGAACCAAGACAAGTATTATATTTAGCTCTTACAGCTTCTTCATCAGCATTCACAGGATTTTCAGGAAAATCAGGGATGTCATATCCTTGCCCTTGAAGCTCTGCGATGCAGTCTTTCAACTGACCAATTGATGCAGAAATATTTGGAAGTTTAATAATATTCCCATCTGGTTGAAAAACGACTTCTCCAAGTTTAGATAATTCATCTTCTGCTAGTCCCATAGTTGCGAGTACTCTTCCCGCAAGTGAAATGTCAGAAGTTACAACTGATACTCCTGCAGCTTGAGTAAACGCATTTACGATCGGTAACAATGAATAGGTAGCAAGTGCCGGAGCTTCATCAATTTTTGACCATATGATTTTTGGTAAGTTTGACATTTAAATTCCTTAAATTAAATTATTGGTGAGAGGAGTGTAACACTTTTTAATATTGAAGTGATTGAAAGTAATGTTATTAAAAATTTATCTTTATTATTTGTTTCTATACTACACATATAGAGTACTATACTTTAAGCATATACTTCAGATATGGTCATTTCTCAGGAGAGAAATCTTTCTCTTTTTCATAGGCTCTTTTAATCTCTTTCTCTATCTGTTCCGGAGCAGATGCAATTTTAAGAAAGTCTGTCATACTAAGCAAGGGAAGGGAAAGTGCCAAATAATATTTTGGACTGAGCATCACTGCTTTCTTGTTCTGGATTAATACTTTATAAGGGAAGATCTGTGCATTATTATCTGCTTTGATTTTTTTAAGGTAATCATAGGTTGTATACGCCAACTTATGCCCTACAAGTGTTGAGCCATTTGGTAACTTTAATACATAAGATATATGTTTTGTTTGATTATTTTCTGAAAATCTTTCTAAAATATTATTTCCATGTGCTACCACGATCATATCTGTAAAATGTGGCATACCCAACATAAAATGATATTTTGGAAGATCAGACAATGCCAGTGTATCTTTTACTTTATACATCTCGCCAAGTGTTGATTCCAATGCTTTAAGTGTTTTTTTAAATTGTCCATAAAAAAATTTATCTTGGAGAAATGCTGCAGCAAAATAGCTAGGGTTCTGTACACGAATTTCACTCTTTTCATTGACTGACATATGAAGTACAGATAGAAAACTATTAGTATTTAAAAGCTCATCATTCGTAAAACTGATAACCATTTCATTTTCAAATATTTCATCAATAGCTAAAATATCAAAACCGTTGATCTCAAGTTTTAATTTAACTTCTTCTATCGTTTGAGGGTTGGCGGTATAATAAGTAGTGAGTTTTTTAGGTTTAACTGTCCCAGAAATAAATTTTTCACCTTTTAAAATTTTTTTAGTCACAGTAGTTTTTACCGGAACTATTGCTTTAGTTGCAATTGGCATTACTTTTTTATAAGCTTCAAGTTCATCTTCGAGCTTTTTAATTTTCTCTTTAAGTACCGATATTTCTGAATTTTGTAATTCAATTGTTGGATTCTGTTCTTCAATATTTATTTGAAGCAGATCCGCATATACTGTAGACCCTACCCCAAATATCAATGATAATATAATATTTTTTATTTTCATATCATCCTTTTCAAAAAAGTTCTTGATATATTTTAGCTTAGGTTAACAAAAATATAAATTATATTAATCTTATTTAACAAGATACTCCGCTGGAAAACCTACAGCTATGGGGGAATGAAGTTTTACATACATCTCTCCCTCTTCAGCTTTACACAACTCATAAGGTACATAGAGGAATCTTGCAGCTATTTTTTTCTCTATTTGACTTTTTTCTTCTAAATGCAGACGGATTCCATTAGGAATATCTTTCACAAAATTTTCAGGGATTACCGTATCTACTGCCAGGACTATAATATCTACATCACCAGTTTTTACAGATTCTTTCACAAAATTTTCAAGCATATTGTAACTCTCTGTAGAGTCTTTAATTTTGTTTTCAAAAATCTCAATCTTTCCTATAGTGTTCATTAACATTAGAAAAGGTTGAAAATATTTTGTTTTTTCAAGTGACACTTGTGCTTTATACACAGCTTTTTCCAAGATTTCAAATGCTTTTTCATCATTATTACTTGACATTCTTACCCCTCAACACTTAAGCTCTCCAGCTGATAAACTCCCAGTTCTTTTGCCTCTGTTAAGATCATTTCACTCACTTTTATTTTTGACTCTATGATCACATCTGCAAGTTTAGACTTGATATGCAGTTCCAATGGACGTTTCCCGGGATACCGTTCTACCAGACACATAAGATCTTCTACCGTTTTGGTATCCGGCATAAGATTGACGGCAAGAATAAGTGACGGTTGTACTGGTTCAGGAATATGTTTTTCCTCTTTTTTTATTTTAATTTTTGTTTTCTTTGCATCTTTAATAGATGATATCTTTAAAATATTCATACGTGTAAAATCACCATCTTTGGTAATTTTCACTTTAAAGGCAATAGGCTTGGTAAGATCAAAATCTTCATCCAGTTCTTTGAGTCTATTCTCAAAAAGCATTAACTCTATATTTCCATGCAGATCCATTATGTTCGCTATACCAAATTTATTACCCTTCTTGGATATTTTTTCCGTAATATTTTCTATTTTACCTATGAACATTGCCTGGGAGCCATCTGCAAGATCATCGATCTCTGAACTTAGTGTATATTCTATGCCATCAAGCGTTTCACGATATTTATCCAATGGATGTCCTGAGACATAGAATCCCAGAGATTCTTTTTCCATTTCCAGTATCTCCATAGGTTCAAACTCATCCATCTGTGTAAGCGTGAGTGTGACAGATGTCATCTCTTCCCCCTCTCCAAAAAGAGAACCTACCGCCATTTTTTTCGCTTCACCTGCTTTTTTGGCAGTATCTATAATATCCTCCATTTGAGAAAGCATCGCTTTACGTGAGTACCCAAAACTGTCAAATGCTCCTGCTTTGATCAGTGTTTCAATAACCCTTTTATTGACCTTACTTGAATCAATACGGGAAACAAAATCAGACAGATCTTTAAATTCATCATTACCTCTGGCTTCAAGCATTGTATTTATCGCAATATCTCCAGCACCTTTCAATGCCCCCATACCAAACATGACCACCTCATCACCATCGATGTTACGTGCTTCAAAAACCAATCCCGATTTATTAATATCAGGAGGAAGAAGTTTCATACCCATATGTTTCACTTCATCCACATATCTAACTACTTTATCTGTATTGTTCTTTTCAAGTGTTAAGATCGCTGCCATAAATTCTGTAGGGTAATAGTGCTTTAAATAAGAGGTATAAAAAGTAATCATTGCATAGGCTGCAGAGTGTGATTTATTAAATCCGTAACCTGCAAATTTCACAATAAGGTCGAAGAGATCAAAAGCTTTTTGTCTGTCAAAACCTTTTTTAACCGCACCATCAGCAAATTCACCCTGAAGTTTATCCATCTCCTCTTTGATCTTTTTACCCATGGCTCTACGAACTAGATCTGCACCACCCAGACTGAAGCCTCCAATAGTCTGCACAATCTGCATGACCTGTTCCTGATATACAATAACCCCATAGGTCGGTTTTAAAATAGGTTCAAGTTCCGGAAAAGCATAAGTGATCTCTGCACGCCCATGTTTACGCTCAACAAAATCATCCAGCATACCTGACTCCATAGGTCCTGGTCTGTAGAGTGCAAGCATCGCAACAATATCTTCAAAGCCGTTTGGTTTGAGTTTTTTTGCCAGATCCTGCATTCCGGTAGACTCTATCTGAAACAATCCAAGTGTTTCACCCGTACCAATATAGTCATACACCTCTTTATCTTCAATATTTTCTTCAACAAAGTTAATGCGCTTCCCATGTCGTCTTTCAACAAGCTGCAACGCTTCTTCAATGACAGTAAGGGTTTTAAGTCCAAGAAAGTCAAATTTGATAAGATCAACATCTTCTACATACTTACC